>ERZ791577.839-NODE-839-length-17994-cov-7.813591_pt1 | contig 17994 bp, 20 predicted proteins | sample MGYA00509969_ERZ791577 | MGnify/ENA primary metagenome ERZ791577 (study PRJEB30046, sample SAMN00791917) | human gut metagenome | study: EMG produced TPA metagenomics assembly of the A metagenome-wide association study of gut microbiota in type 2... | reverse complement strand
CCTCCTGCAAAGCGGCAGCCCGGTCTTTCAGTTCCCGCTGCTCCTGCTCATAGTCTGCCGACAGTTCCATGAAACGCTCGTCGCTGATTTTGCCGTTCACATTGTCCTCATACAGCCGCTTGATAATGCGGCTCACTTCGGCAATACGCTCCTGCGCCTGTTCAAGCTGCTTGGTGGCTGCGGCGGTCTTTCTCTTGCCGCCGATCTCGTTCTGCTGGATAAGCAGCTTCACAAAGCGGCTCTCATGCTTGGCGGCGTATTCCGTCACTTGCCGGAGATTGGAGAGGACACCGGCGGTCAACAGGTCGGTGCGGATAAAGTGCGCCGTACAGTCGCGGGTGCGCTTCTTGTAGCTGCCGCAGATGTAACAGTCCTGCTTGCGGTTCTTGTTCTGATACCGCTGCTGGTACATCACATGGCCGCAGTCGGCGCAGAACAGCATACCGGAGAACAGCCCCACTTCATCATAGCGGTTCGGGCGTTTGCGCTGCTTGCGTAACTCCTGCACGCGCTCCCATGTTTCCCGGTCTATGATAGGCTCATGGTGGTTCTTAAAAATGGCCTGCTTCTCCACGGGGTTCTCTACACTGTGCTTGACCTTGTAAGAGGGCTTCTCCGTCTTGAAGTTTACCAGACAGCCGGTGTACTCCCGGTTTTCGAGGATATGAACGACGGTGTTCGTCGCCCATTTGCACTCATAGCCGGGGTGGTAGCGGCGGGTGCTGCCCGTCCTGCGGTATTCCAGCGTCCCCGGCGTGGGGATTTGCTGCTCCGTAAGCATACGGGCAATCTTGGTCGGGCCATTTCCGGCAAGGCAAAGCTGGTATATCTGCTGGACAACCGGCGCGGTTTCCTCGTCAACGAGATAGTTCTCGTCCTCGTCCATGAGGTAGCCATAGACCGGCTTGCTGGTAACGGGCTTGCCGCTCATGCCTTTTGCTCTCTTAACTGCCTTGATTTTCTTGCTCGTATCTCTCACCAGCCATTCGTTGAACAGATTTCGCAGAGGGGTAAAATCGTTGTCCATGCCGCCGTTTGCGCTGTCCACATTGTCGTTGACAGCGATAAAACGCACTCCCTTTTGAGGGAACAGCATTTCCGTGTAAAACCCTACCTGCAAGTAGTTTCGCCCTAACCGGCTCATGTCCTTGACGATGACCGTACCCACTTTCCCGGCTTCAATGTCTGCAAGCATGGCTTGAAAACCGGGGCGCTGGAAGTTTGCGCCGGAAAAGCCGTCGTCGGTGTACCAGCGCAGATTGGTAAAGCCGTTCTGCTTGGCGTAGGTTTCCAAAATCCGCTTTTGGTTGGAAATGGAATTGCTCTCGCCTTGCAACTCGTCCTCATGGGACAATCTCGGATAAAGGGCGGTAATGAGGTTTTGGGTGGCTTGTCTTAACATAAAATCCTCCGTTTCCGACAGCCAGCCCCACTATTCCGTGGTTTCATTGTACCACGGAACAGGGGCGGCTGTACAGCGGTAAAAGTGATAAATCTGCTTCTTTACAGCTTGTCAAATCGCCTTTTTTTGTGTAGCAGCGGCTTCCGCTTCCAGTACCCTCGCCATCTTGTCGGCGGCGGTGCTGGTGGTGTCTTTCTTGAAAAAGCCGGACACGACAAGAACGGTATTCCCCATGCGGATTTCCGTCACGCAGTCGGGGCGGCGGGTGGTACGGTGGTCGTGCTGCTTGATATTCTCCATAGGCAATACTCCTTTCATTCAGCCAGCAGTTTCTTCATGGTTTCCATTTTCCGCTTTGCGGTTTCCTGCCGGAAGTTGACGCCAGTAAAGCGTATCGGGACGCACATGGACAGCAGTCGGTCATAAATCCGGGAATGGGCCGTGTCTGTCGGCTTTTTCAACTCGTCCAGCGGGCGGTTGGTGGTGGCGATCAGCGGCTTGTTGCTGCGGTATCGGGTATCAATCACATGGAATACCTGTTCCAGTCCATAGTCGGTGCCACGCTCCATGCCGAAGTCGTCAATGATAAGCAGCGGATAGCGGCAAAGGCGGGAAATATACTCATTCCGGCCTGTAAAGCCGGGAGAGAGGTCGCCCAGGATAACGGCGAAGTTCGTCATATATACGGGGACTTCTTTCTCCATGAGGGCGTTTGCGATACAGCCCGCAAGGTAGCTTTTCCCGTTGCCGACGTTCCCCCAGAACAGGCAGCCGATGTTTTCGGCCTGCATTTCTTCCCAATGCTCCGCATACCGCCGGGCAATCCCGGTCTGCGGGTTTCTGCCGTTGTCGTTCTCGAATGTCCATTGCTGCATGGCTGAGTCGGCAAAAGCCCTCTGTTTCAGATTTTCCACGGCTTCCACATGGCGGCGGTGTTCCTCGGCGGCCTGCCGCTGCTCACGGGCGGCTCTCTGGCAGTCGCACTCTGCCGGGTGGCGGTCACGGCCAAACAGCTCCTTACCCTCCGGGAAGTAGGCTTCTTTCGGCGTATGGCACTTTCCGCAGTAAAGCAGTCCGTCCTCGCCGATATAGTCCTCCATCTCCGGGGCGGCGGTTGTCATGTTCTCCAAAATATCTTTGATTTCACTTGTCATAAGCTTTCTCCCTCCATACAGGTATAGTCGGGGATGCCCTGTTTTACGGCTCCCTTTTTGTCATTGGCCGCCCATCTGTGCAAGGCGGCGGCATAATTCTGGTAGGCTTTCCCGCTGGCGGCAAGGTAATGGCTCATTTCCTCAATCAGCCGTTCCAGCCTGTCCGGGTATTCTGCCTGTAACTCGTCATATTCGTCCTTTGACAGAAAAATATTCTCATATCGGCCATAAGCTGTGGGCGGCTCCCCACTCGCTCTCATTGTTTGGTTCTCTATTAAGTTGTTTATATTAGTTTTGTTAGGGGTCGGTTTTCCGACCATCATAGGGTCGGTTTTCCGACCGTCATAAGGTCGCTTTTCCGACTGTATGAGGGTCGCTTTTCCGGCCATCAGTTGGTCGGAAAACCGTACCACTGGGACAGGCGGCACTTTCACATAAAGCCGATTGGGTGCGGAGAAGCCCCGCCGTTCCCGTTCTAAAAGCCCGGCTGCGTCCAGTTCTTTCAAGGCTCCCTTGATGGCGGTACAACCCTTGTCCAGCATTTCCGCTATCTCCGCAACGGGGTAGACAATGAATATCCTGCCCTCGCCGTCCTGCCAGCCGTTCTTCTGTGACAGGGTGGAGCGGTCTAATAAAAGCGCATACAGCAGCTTGGCGGTCTGTGAAATCTCCATTTTCAGCAGGAAACGGGGGTATGGAAGATAGGCGGGCAGCGTGGTGTCTGCCCTGATATAATCAGCGATAGTATCACCTCCCTCTGTGTTGTGTCGTTTTTGGGCTTTGTCACGCATTAGGACGGCATTTCCGGGGGGAAAGGATAAATGTATCGCATACCCTTTGACACCCACGAAAAAAGCCTTGATTTATGCGGGTTTGAAAGGCTCTAAAGCGTGACATTTCTGCCTTTGTTTCCGCTTTCTCTCGGCGGCTTTGCGTTTCTTCATGCACCCGGCGCAGCCGGGGCAGTATTTCCCCCGGTTGGATTTGGGGACAAAGGCCGCCCCGCAGACCGCGCAGCGTTTCCGGCTCCCCCGGTACAAGAGGGCTGCGGCCAGCTCCCCGTCAAGGGGCAGGACAGCCACACGGAACCAGCGGCACATGAGGGAATAGGAAATGCTCTGGACGCACACGCAAGGCTCCCCGTCGTCTAACAGCAGGCAGTTCCCCTCGTCGTAGTTACAGCACTCATGCACAAGGCGGCGGGCTGCCTGGTGCTGGCGGTAGTCCATGCGGGACGGCTTATCGTTCATGGCTCTGCTCCTTTCTGCGGTGCGGCTCTTCCCGGCGCAAAATCTGGTCGATGTTCCGCTTGACGGTCTGCAACTCCCTGAACCGCTGCTTCTGTTCGTGATAGGTGTTGTACAGGCCGTCTTTCTCGGAGATAAGCTGCTCGATCTCGGCCTGCAACGCTTTTCGGCCGGGCAGCTTGGTAAGCCCCTGTGCCTTGAAATACCGGGCGGCGGCTTCGGCTATGATAAAATCGCTCTCGTTTGCCTGGCGGTATGCGGCGCGGGCTTTCTCGGATTTCTGCGCTTTCAGCCCCTCGCGGATGGGCTTGGTCTTGGCATAGGCAAGTACCTGTTGCCGCAACTCCCTTTTCCCTTGCAGCTTCGTTTCCAGTGCTTTCAGTTCGCCGCTGGTCTGGCGCATTTCCTGATAGGCGGTAGCAACGGCGGCTTCAAGCTGTTCCGGGGAAGAAAAGCCGTACTGTTGGTAGATGGTCAGGGTCTTGGCGGCCTGTTTCAGATTGTGTATCTTCGCCCATCGTTCATAGCCTTTGCCCTTGCCCTCGGCCATCTTCTGCTCAATGTCCACAAGCCGCTGCACACTGTCCTGTCTGGGGTCGATTTTCCCTGTCTTTTCGCCCTGTAAGCGGCCTTTCCCGGCGTGTAGGTATTCGGGTATGGCTGCGGTCTGTTCGGCGGCTCTGGCGGCTTGGTGCTGCGGGGTGTAGCGAACCGTTACGCCCCTCTGGGCGTTCTGCTCCAAAACGGCAAGGACGGCGGTGCGGTCAAAGTCGCCGCCCAGCTTCCGGGCGGTGATAGGCTTCGTCCTGTCTGGCGTGAGGTAGGACAGCCGCCCCCGGCTCTCCTTGACGGTCACACCCTCCCGCAACAGCAGAGAGGAAAACTCGTCAAAGCTGGCAGCGGTGGCAAGGGCTTTCCGTAGGGTCTGCCGCAGCTTCTCCTTGTTCGTTTCAAACTTGGTCTGCCGGGGCGTGATACCGCCTGCAATCATGGGGGCGTTCTGCTTGTCCAGTGCGGCCTGTCCCTTTTTCTGCGCCCAATATTCCCGGTCTGTGACACGGTTCTTGCTGCCGTTCAAGAGGTCGATTTGGTAAAGTCCTTCCCGGTGGCACATCTCCATGACCTCGGACTTGAAGTAGCGTAGGGCTGCGTCGGTGCAGCGGTGCTTGCACCCGGCTTTCGTGTCCGCTGGCCTGTCCATGTAGGGCAGGAACGGCACTTCCTCTATCCGCAGGCTGTTAATGACGATATGCACATGGATGTTGCCGCTGTGGTTATGCCCGTCCGGGTGGGTGCAGACAAGGGCCTGATGGCCGGGGAAATGCTCTTTACAGAATTGCTCCCCCAACGCCTGCGCCCGGTCTACGGTCAGGCCGTTGTCCGGCCCGTCCCGTGGGTCAAAGCTGATGATATAGTGGTGGCTTTTCACATCCTCCCGCCGCTGATTTTTCTCATAGCGGAGATTGGAGCGCATACACGCAACGGCAAAATCCTCGCCGCCGCAGTTCAGCGTGGACAAGCGATAATCCTCACGGGGGATAAGCCTGCCGTTTTCATCAAGGACGGGCTTCATAGTAAATTCGTCATGCTCAAAGAGCAGGTATTGTTCGGCGGCTCCGTAGTCGGCGTTCTTAGAGCCTAAATGCTTGAGTGTTGCCAACGGCGTCACCTACTTTCTTTAGGACTTCATACTTGAGGGCGGCAAGGTCGGCGGCCGCTTCCCGCAATTCCTTTGCCATAGCCGGGTAGGGGCTATGCCACTCGTTGAGGGTGCGGGCAATCTGGTTGAGATTGCCGCCAATCCTGCCGTACTCGGCTGTGAGCTTCCCGACAGCGGAGAGCAGCTCGTCATGCGGCTTCATCTTCCAGAATGTGAATCTCTGCATTTTCAGGGTGTACCATGATAGGCAGAAATCTACGGTTGCCGCTTCGGTCAAGGGGTAGAAAGTCCATCGTGTTGGAAGAACCTCCGAACACACATTGTCGCAAGCGGTCTGCCGGATGGGTTTCATACGGCACTTTATAGGTTTCTTTCGCCCTGCTGATAAAGGACTTAATATCCTCAATGCTCTTGGCATTGGCTGTGGCAATCATTTCCGACATTTCGATAATCCAATGCCCCTGCATTTTACGGTACACATTGTCATCGTCAATCTTTTTCAGGTCATCGGAGAACCATTCATCTTTGACTGCCAGCAGACGGAAGAAAGTGGACTTTCCTGCACCCTGTCCACCCACAAGGCAGAGCATAACTTCAAACTTACAGCCGGGTTTGAACACTCTGCTGATTGCTCCCAACATGAACAGCCGTAATGCCTGATAAGTGTACTCGCCTTCCTCTGCTCCGAGAAATCGGGGCAAGGCATAGCGGATGCGTTCTGTTCCGTCCCATTCCAGACCGTTCAGATAATCTCGGATAGGGTGGTACTTGTTGCTGTCAGCGATAATGGAAAGGGCTTTCTGTATTTTCTTCTCGCTGGTCAGACTATATTTATCTTCCAGATAGAGCATGAGATAATTTAAGTCCGTGTCGGTCAAGGTCGCTGTCTGCTTGCTCCACCAAAGCGGCTTCACAATGTCGATACGCTCGGTAAGAATGTTATATCTGACAGCACCTTGCAGAACGGGGTCATTCTGAAAAACGGTCAGACAGTTGCGTATGCACAACCTTTAGGTGGTGTATAATTGCGCCCTTTTTCCAAAAGGGTCTTTTAGCTCCCGTTCGGCTGCCCCAATTCCTTTCGGTTCGCAATCAGCAAATCCAACTTCTTTTGAACCGCTTCGCTGTGAAAGATGAAAGTCAAAAGCTCCATCACATCATCATCGGTCAGAGTGGTCGGCTCTTTCAAAAAGGTTTCCAACATTCCGGCACGAGTGCAAAGGCGGTGAGTTCGCTCACTTCGGGTCAACCTCTTTAATTCGCTCTGCAATCGCTTTTCCTTGTGCATGGCTGCGGTCAGCTTTCGCTCGACCACATATTTCTCACGCTCCAATTTTTCCAGTTCTTCTTTACTCATAGACAAGCTCCTTTCGCAATAATGGATAAAACAAAAGCGACCAACTTTTTACGGTTGATCGCCTTTGGCTTAGACAATACTTATAACTATTTTTCTATCTTTGCAAGTGTATCCTCTCGTATAGCTTGTCGTAATGTAGTAAGATATTCTGAAAAACTCACTCGGTCATCTGCATAAGTCAAATTTAATTTATACTCTTTCGGAATCCATGTAGATAAATCAGAAGCGTTATGCTGAATTAAAGCTTCCAAGCTATCAATAGCTTTATATATCTTAGCTTCGACAGTTTTTCTTTCTGTCATCTCATTATATAGAGCTTTCATTTCTTCTGCATAATAAGACGGTAACGTATCTATCCAGTTAAATAGTAAATTTTCTTCTATATCCTCATGCACTTGCTTTTTATCAAAGGTAGGAATGTCTCCTGTAAAGCATTCACCCAAATCATGAATAATACACATACGAATAACTTTATCCATATCAACATCTGGAAACTCATCCCGCATAAAAAAAGCCATCAGCGTCATCATCCAGCTATGTTCTGCTACACTCTCGTGTCTTCCTTTCGATGTATAGCAATGCCTTGTCGTATCTTTTAAACGCTCAGCGACACTTAGCGCATTTAATAATTCTCTGGAATTCATAATTTTACCTCCACATTATCAAATTACATATTCATTTTCTCTTACTCCATATAATCTATCTCCGGTATCTCCATTATACGGCAGTAAATACCCATCTTCTCTAATTCCGTCTGCCATATGGACTAAAAATAGCTTCACTTCTGGATGCTCCTTAAAAATTCGTTCTATTCCAGATTGACATCCGAACATTGCCATAATAACTACATTTTCATCTTTGAAACCATACTTTTTCATGTGTTCCAGTGTTTTCAAAATGCTACCAGCTGTAGCAAGTGCCGGATCTGTGATAAAAACTCTTTTACTTTCTGGTTCTTTTATCTGTTCAAATTCATCCCAAGCAACAAATGGTTTTAATGTATGCAAATTACGTCTCATGCTAATTCGTGCAACATCTGCTTTAGGCAACCTTTTTGTCAATCTATTTGACATAGACATTCCTGCTCTCAGTATTGGGATAATTACAGCATTTTCTCCAACATCATTTTTAGACACGGCATATGTTGATAATTCATCTGTTAAATCACCAAGTAACTTTGCATATTCTTCTCCAACAACGCTTAAATCAAAATAGCCTGATACTCTATTGCGTTCTTCGTATGGTATCATAACGAATAAATTAGGATGCTTATAATTCATATCAAAATCCTTCTTTTCGTATACAGCTTATGTTTATAATTTATAATTGCAGGACTATGTCCTTACTCGAAGTATATCATATCTGTATTTCTAATTCAACATTGTACACCTCATATAATCTGTATTTTTCAGCTAACAGCCAAAGAAAACATCAAGTGCAGACCCGACATTTTGACCGCAAATCAACCCAAAATGCTACATCATTCCATCTGGCTATTGAAACCGTTTTGCTTGGCGTTCTCGCTTGCTTTTCGTCTGCGTTCCTCGCTGTACGGCGGTTGCAGACGGATAGAAAGTCTGGACTTGTCCAGAAGATAAGTCACACCGCCTTGCTCATGGGATTTTTCCAGTCGGCAGAGATCGGGGTGCTTTTTACTGAACAATGCCAGTCGCTTTCGCAGGCTGGCATTGTAGGTGTAGATACTGGCTGTGTCCTCGCCCTCATTAAAGAGGATGATAGTTTCTTTTTCATACTTCGTCAGCTTCGCCATAACTTTTCTCCATGTGATGATTCCAGTAGCTATCCATAATGACTGCCTTGTGCTGGTAGTATTCCTGCATCTGCAAACGCAGATTGTAGTAGAAACGACGATACCATTTGTCGCACTTCTCGTCACTCAGCTTGACCGACAGCATATAGAACAGTTTCTTTGCCGCCGGATCAGGAGTAAGGGCAGCTACATAACGCAAACGCTCAACCGTTGCTTCACGGTTCGGACAGCCAAAGGTATACAGGGTTTTCATTTCCTTCAGGTTCATTTTCATTCAAAAGTCCTCCTTGATAGTTGATAAAATAAAAGCGACAGATACTCAGAATAGAAATACCTGTCGCTTTGCTCACGATATTAAATTGTTGGTTCTGCACTTGACTTTTTTACTTAAAGTCGGGCAGTTCGTATATCTCTTTCATCAGCAGAACGCCCATTGTAAAACCATACTTGAAATGTTCCTCGGTCTGCATAGTCTGGCAGTCTGCAAAATTGTCATTGAGCTTATCCAGCTTCGCATAATCTTCTTTGCTCAATGTCTGCTCAAAGTATCGCATGATGTCTGCGATTGCCTGTCCTGCTTCCCGAAACTTCTCTGATTTCGGTACTACCGTTTCTGCCGGATAAATCTCTCCATTGAAGATTGCTTCTAAAATCATAAATTCACGCTCCTTTCTCAGCAGTAAATCAGCTCGCCCTTGATGGCTTCCTCAGCCTGTGCAACACAAGCGTTCATCTGGCGAACCCATTCGATTTGATTTTCGGCTTTGAGCTGCTCCGTCACGCCGTATGCCTTTGCAAGCTGTGGCACGATGATTTCCATAGTTTTCATCAATGGTGTTGCTGGCGGCTTTTTCTGCCTGCTTCACCGTTACTTTGTTGGGCTTGACTTTCTTCGGCTTCGGCACATAATTCTTGATTTCTTTAAAGATTTCAGCCTGCTCTTCGGGCTTGGCCTTGCCGAGATTTTCGAGAAGATAATCGGGAATGTGCAGTTCCTCGCGGAAGAACCGATCACGGAAACCGGGGGACAGTTCATCCGCAACGTCAACGCCGTGGGCATAGTATTCTGCCCGGCGGACTGAACTTGCGCTGCTGTGATTTTCCTGTGCAATGCGCTCACAGGTTTTCATGGGCTTCTGGTTGTGTTCAGATTGAACACTGCCAGATTTCTTTGCAGTATGCTGATTGCCGCGAAATGCTTCGGTGCGCTTTTCAGAGGAATACTGCTTACCCATAAGGAACTTCTTCTGCTCCGGGGTCAGATTACGCCGCCCTAACTGATTCTTGCAGATCCATGCCATTGCGCAAGAATCGAATACAGCAACTTCGGATAATAGTTGAGGAGAAAAGTCATGTTTTCATTTACCGAAGATACCTTTGAACAAGCAGTCATAGAGCTGTTTGAAAATATGGGGTACACCCATATCTATGCTCCCGATATGGACCGGACGGATTACAGCCGCCCATTGCTGGATGATGTTTTGCGGGATTGTCTGGTACGGCTGAACCGGAATCTCCCGGTGACGGCAATTGATGAAGCGATTCTGAAACTGAATGATTTTGATGCCGGAAGCCTGTTGCAGAAAAACATGGTCTTTATGGATTATCTGCAAAATGGCATCACGGTCAAGTATGCGGTAAATGGCGAGGAACGGTCTTCGGTGGTGCGGCTGATCGACTATGCGGATGCAGCAAAGAACGATTTCTATGTGGTGAATCAATATACCTTCGTGGAAAACGGGAACAATCGCCGCCCGGATATCATCCTGTTTATCAACGGAATGCCGCTGGTTCTGATGGAACTGAAAAGCCCTTCCAAGGATGAAGTGGGTGCAGAAAACGCCTACAATCAGATTCGCGTCCGATCGCCATGAAAATCTATCGGAAGCTGCTGGAACTGCGTCCGGCGTGGAAAGAGAAGATTGGCGTGGTCATGACCAGCGGCAACAACGACCCGGAGGACTGGAAAGCGATTATTGGGACAAAATCGCACAAGGAGGAACTGGCGCGAAAGTTCAAAGATAACGATGATCCAATGAAGATCGCTATCGTGGTGGATACGCCAAAGAATTAAAGCAAGAAACTGACAAGAAAAAAACAGGAAATACGTTATTGGGAACATTGCAGGACTATTTTAGATGCGCAGGAAAATTTGGCGTTGTGACTATTATTGTTAGTTGTCTGTACTGCATTCCGTCAACATATATAATACCAGCAAGGATTATGCGAATTGGCTCGGCTATTGCGTATGGTGTGTTCTCCTGTAATATTTTGTTTTTATGGCTTGTATTTATATTTTTGGTTAATTCTTTGGAAAAATCGGTGTGATGCTACAGGAGAAAGGACAACACCAACGAATAGACTTGACATTATAGCATCTGTCATTTAAAATAATCTTAGACAAATACTATTATTGAAAATACGAAAGGCTGTTTTATGGGAAAGATGATCTTAGATGACCTCCGCAAGCGTCTGGAACGTCTGGACGAAGACGCAGATCTGATGATCGACAATAACGACCGCTATCAGATGGTGATTGTAGGCGGCAGTGCGTTCATTTTGTTGGGCAAGCTGACCCGCGCTACTCATGACATTGATGCCTTGAGTGTTCCGAAAGAACTGTACAGTTTGCTTGGCAAGTACGACATCAACACCGATGTGGAAGCCTACATCGACAATTTCCCGTATAACTTCCAAGACCGGCTTCAGCCGCTACCCTTTGGTGGTACAAAGGTGCAGTTCTATACACCCAGTCTGGAGGACTTGGTGATTGCAAAGCTGTGCTCTTTTCGGGACACTGACAAAGCAGACGTAGAGAGTGAGGCTGTGCGGAATTCGTTGGATTGGGATTTGCTGGAACACCTTGCAACGGATGAAGATGAGTTGAGAGCCAGCATCTTGAACGACTGGCGGTATCGGGATTTCTATATCCGCTATCAGGAGTATGTAGAGAGGTGGAAACCATGCGAAAGCTGACATTCGAAGGCTTTTTGAAGCAGTATATGGCAGAGCTTTCCGGGGTTCAAACGGCAAGTGTCCATAAGCTGGCAGATTGCATGGCAGAAAATCCCCGCCTGAGAGAACCGCTGTTCCTCTATGCGCTGACCTTTGATAAAGTGGATTTGTTGCTCCGCTATACCGCAAACAGTGCTGTTGCTGCGGAATATGAGCAGCTTTCCAATCGCTATTCGCTGGCGCAAATGCTGGTGCTTCTGGAAAAGCAATCACCAGAACTGCCGGAAGGCTATCTGAAAGTCTGGCGCAGCTATTGCTCGGTGCGGGATGCCGTCCTTGCAGACAATGACACAAAAGAGTTGATCCATCGCCGAGTATTGGAACTTCAGCAGAAAAAGAAACTGACGAATTATCGCCTTTACACAGACTTAAAGCTGAATCCGGGCAACGTGAACGCATGGCTCAAACACAACGATTCCAGCAAAATGAGCCTTGACTGTGCACGGCAGATTTACAAGTACGCAAAAAGCTACCCATCTGTTCGATAAGAAAAAGGAAGTGAGTCTATGACCGCCGTGATTTACGCCCGCTATTCCAGCGATAATCAGCGCGAAGAATCCATCGAAGGCCAGATTCGCGAGTGTACGGCCTATGCGGAAAAGAACGGTATCACGGTCATCAAACACTACATTGACCGTGCATTCTCGGCAAAAACGGACAATCGCCCGGAGTTCCAGCAGATGATCAAAGACAGCGGCAAAAAGCTGTTTGATGTTGTTCTCGTCTGGAAATTTGACCGCTTTGCCCGGAATCGTTTTGATAGCGCAAACTATAAGATGATCCTGAAAAAGAACGGCGTTCATCTGATTTCCGTCATGGAACCCATTGCCGAGGGCTCACAGGGCATTCTGGTGGAAACCCTTCTGGAAGGTATGGCTGAATACTATTCCGCAGAACTTTCCGAAAAGGTCATTCGAGGCCAAACCGAAAATGCTCTGAAAGGGAAGTGTACTGGCGGCACAGGAACCATTGGCTACAAAATCGACGAGGAAAAGTTTTATCACCTTGACCCGCTGACCTCGCCACTGGTGCTGGAAGCCTTTCAGCGGTATGACAACGGCGATAAGATGGTGAAGATCGTAAACTTCCTCAACGACAAAGGCGTCCGCAATATGCAGGGCGGCAAAATGACCCACAGCAGCGTGAACACCATGTTGAAGAACCGTCGTTACATTGGTGAATTGTCTTTCCGGGATATCGTTGTGCCGGATGCGATTCCGGCTATCGTTCCGAAAGACCTGTTTGACCGGGTGCAGAAGCGTATGGATAAGAACAAGCGTGCCCCTGCCTGCGGCAAAGCAGACGAGGAATATCTGTTGACCACCAAGCTGTTCTGCGGCAAGTGCGGTGCGCTGATGTTTGGCGAAAGCGGAACCAGTGCCACCGGACGCACCTACTATTATTATAAATGCGCCAACGTCAAGCGGCGCAAGGGCTGCAACAAAAAGACCGTGCAGAAAGAATGGCTGGAAGATCTGGTCGTCCGGGAGACCATGAAGCTGATTCAGGACGATGCGGTGATCGACAAGATCGTTCAACTGGTCATGGATGTCCAGAATCAGGAGAATACCACGATCCCGCTGTTGGAAAAGCAGCTCCGGGAAGTAGACAAGAAGCTGGAGAATCTGATGAAGGCTATCGAGGACGGCTTATACACCCGGACAACGAAAGAACGTCTGGAAGCGCTGGAAATTCAGAAGGATGAGCTGACTGCAAAAATTGCAGATGAAAAGTTGAAGAAGCCCAGCTTCAACGAAGATTTCATCCGGTTCTGGTTGCTGAAATTTAGAAAATTCGATATTTCGCAGAAAAAACAGCGGAAAGCATTGATTGAAATTTTTGTGAATGCCATTTTCCTGTACGATGACCGGATGCTGATTACGTTTAACTACAAGGATGGCACCCAAACCGTCCGTTTTGAGGACACTTTGACCGCTGATTCGGCGGAGGAAAAAAGTTCGGATTTGTCCAGTCTTGCTGGACCAGAGCTCTTCAGTCGAGAGACTGAAGAGCTTTTTGTTATATCTGGAACTTTTGCAAACAACAGAGCCGCAGTCTTTTGGGAGACTGCGGCTCTGTTTTATACTGCTTTATTTGCCCTCTGCGCGGAGTTTCGCGTCCTTTTCCAGCAAGGGCTTGAGGTATTGGCCGGTAAAGCTGCCCGGCACCTCGGCCACCTGCTCCGGCGTACCCTCGGCGACGATGATGCCGCCGGCACTGCCGCCCTCGGGGCCGAGGTCGATGATGTAGTCGGCGCACTTGATGAGGTCGAGGTTGTGTTCGATGACGATGACGGTGTTGCCTGCATCCACCAGCTTCTGCAGCACCTCGATGAGGCGGTGGACATCAGCCATGTGGAGGCCGGTAGTCGGCTCGTCGAGAATATACACGGTCTTACCCGTGCTGCGGCGGGCCAGCTCGTTGGCCAGCTTGACACGCTGCGCCTCGCCGCCCGAAAGGGTCGTGGCACTCTGCCCCAGCGTGACATACCCCAGGCCCACGTCCAACAGCGTCTGCAGCTTGCGGGCGATTTTCGGCTGGTTGGCGAAGAAGACGACCGCCTCTTCCACGGTCATATTCAGCACGTCAGAGATGGTCTTTTCCTTATACTTGACTTCCAGCGTTTCGCGGTTGTAGCGTGCGCCCTTGCAGACCTCGCAGGGAACGTAGACGTCCGGCAGGAAGTGCATCTCGATTTGGAGGATGCCGTTGCCCTCGCAGGCCTCGCAGCGGCCGCCCCGGACGTTGAAGCTGAACCGTCCCGGGCCGTAGCCTCGCATTTTGGCGTCCTGCGTCTGGGAAAAGACCGTGCGGATGTCGTTGAACACGCCGGTATAGGTGGCGGGGTTGGAGCGGGGCGTGCGGCCGATGGGCTGCTGGTCGATGCCGATGACCTTATCCACGAACTCGAGGCCCTCTACCCCATCGCACTTGCCAGCGCGGGAGCGGGCGCTGTTCAGCTCACAGGCGAGGGTCTTATACAAAATCTCGTTGATGAGGCTCGACTTGCCCGAGCCGGAGATGCCCGTCACGCAAACGAACTCGCCCAGCGGAAATTTTACGTCGATGTTGCGCAGATTGTTTTCGCGCGCACCCTTCACCGTGAGGAAATTGCCGTTGCCAGGGCGGCGGGTCTGCGGCACCTCGATGCGCTTGCGGCCCGACAGATAGTCGCCGGTGATGCTGCGCTTGGCCTTGCAGATGTCCTTGACGGAGCCTGCGGCCACGATCTCGCCGCCGTGGACGCCCGCGCCCGGGCCGACATCCACGATATAATCGGCGCTGCGCATGGTATCCTCGTCGTGCTCGACCACGATGACCGTATTGCCGAGGTCGCGGAGATTTTTCAGCGTTGCGATGAGTTTATCGTTGTCGCGCTGGTGCAGGCCGATGGACGGCTCATCCAGCACGTACAACACACCCGACAGAGCGCTTCCGATTTGGGTGGTCAGGCGGATGCGCTGGCTCTCGCCGCCGGACAGGGTGCCTGCCGACCGGGCCAGTGTGAGGTAATCGAGGCCCACGCTCTGCAAAAACTGCAGGCGGTTCTTGATCTCCTTCATGATCTGGCCGCCGATCTGCTTCTGCTTTTCGGTCAGGTTCGGCTCATTGTCGGCGATGAATTTCAGCTCGTCCCGAATCGACATTTCGCAGAAATCGCTGATGTTTTTGCCGCCGATGGTCACAGCCAGCACCACCGGTTTCAGGCGCTTGCCATGGCAGGCGGGACACTCGACGCCCGACATGAAGCTGCCGATCTCCTCCTTCATCCACTCGCTGTTCGTCTCGCGGAAGCGGCGCTCGAGGTTCTCGACGATGCCCTCAAAGGTATTATAATAGACGCCGCTGCCGAACTCATTCGTGCGGTGCATCTCGATTTTTTCTTCGTTGGTGCCGTAGAGCAGAGCGTTGACGGCCTCGGCGCTCATTTCTTTGATGGGCGTATCCAGCGTAAAGCCGTATTTTTTGCCCAGTCCCAGATAATACATCTCGGCTACAGAGCCTTCGGCGTAGTACCAGCCGCTGGCCTTGACAGCCCCCTCCCGAATCGAGAGGTCCCGGTTGGGCAGGATGCGCTCTTCGTCCACCCGCATGAAGGTGCCGAGGCCGGTACACTTCTCGCAGGCACCCAGAGGGTTATTGAAGGAGAAGAGCCTGGGCGACAAATCGCTGATGGAAATGCCATGCTCGGGACAGGCGAAATTCTGGCTGAATGTCATACATTCGCCACCGATGACATCCACCTCAGCCACGCCGCCGGTGAGGGCAAGCGCCGTTTCCAGCGAGTCAGCCAGACGACCGCGGATGCCCTTGCGCATGGCAAGACGGTCAACGACGATCTCCACGGTGTGCTTGATGTTCTTTTCCAGCGCGATCTCCTCGTCGAGGTCGTACATATTGCCGTCGATTTTTACGCGGGCGTAACCGGCGCGGCGAGCGGCGTCCAGCTCTTTCTGCTGAGTGCCTTTGCGCTGACGGACGACAGGCGCGAGGACCTGGAACTTCGTCCCCTCTTCCAGCTTGAGCACAGCGTCCACCATCTCATCCACGCTCTGCTGGCTGATGACCCGCCCACACACCGGGCAGTGCGGCACGCCCACGCGGGCGTACAAAAGGCGCAGATAATCGTAAATTTCCGTCACGGTACCCACGGTGGAGCGGGGGTTGTGGCTGGTGGTCTTCTGGTCGATGGAAATGGCCGGAGACAGGCCGGTGATCTCGTCCACATCGGGCTTGTCCATCCGGCCAAGGAACATCCGGGCATAGCTGGACAGGCTCTCGACATAGCGGCGCTGGCCGTCGGCGTAGATGGTGTCGAAGGCAAGGCTCGACTTGCCGGATCCGGACAGACCGGTCATGACAATGAGCTTGTCTCGGGGCAGTTCCAGGCTGACGTTTTTCAGGTTATGCTCCCGTGCGCCCTTGATGACAATGCGGTTGTTCGGGTCGATTTTGATTTTAGAATTGCGCTTTGCAGGCGTTTTTTCGGGTGTGGTACTCAATTTTTATATTTCCTCCTGCCTTTGCGTGTTTTAGCGGCGGCCTTGCGCTCGCTGGTGTCGGCGGCGGTGGGATCCTCTCCACGTTCCAGGCGCTGTATTTCGTCGCGCAGCTGGGCGGCCAGCTCAAATTGCAGCAAGCGTGCAGCCTCTTTCATTTCCTTGGTCAGGCGCTCAATGGTCTGCTGACGCTCCACGCGGCTCATGCGGTGCTGACGCATCCGCTTGTTTTCCTCGCTCATGCTGATTTCCAGCCCATCGCCGATGGCCTTGACAATGGTCTTTGGCGTGATGCCGTGCTCTTTGTTGTAGGCATCCTGAATTGCGCGGCGGCGCTCGGTCTCCATGATGGCCCGCTCCATGCTGGGCGTGACTTCGTCGGCGTACATCAGCACCACGCCATTGGCATTGCGAGCTGCGCGGCCGATGGTTTGGATCAGGCTCGTCTCGCTGCGCAGGAAGCCTTCCTTGTCGGCGTCTAATATCGCAATCAGCGATACCTCGGGCAGGTCCAGACCCTCGCGCAGAAGGTTGATGCCGACAATGACGTCGATAGCCCCAACGCGCAGATCTTTGATGATCTCCATCCGTTCAAAGGTATCCACCTCGTGGTGCATATACTTGGTGTGCACGCCGTGTTCTTCCAGGTAGTCGGTCAAATCCTCGGCCATCTTGACGGTAAGCGTTGTGACAAGGGCACGCTCACCGCGGTCAATGCGGGTGCGTATCTCGCCCAACAGGTCTTCAATCTGCCCTTCCACCGGGCGCACCATGATAAGCGGGTCCAGCAGGCCGGTGGGGCGGATGACTTGCTCTGCCACACGGCTGGAATGCTGGCGCTCATACTCGCCGGGGGTGGCTGAGACAAAGATTTTTTGATGGATTTTCGACTCAAATTCCTCAAATTTCAGCGGGCGGTTGTCGAAGGCCGACGGCAGGCGGAAACCGTATTCCACCAGCGTTTTCTTACGGCTGTAATCGCCGCCAAACATACCGCGCACCTGGGGCAGCATGACGTGGCTCTCGTCCACCATCAAGAGGAAATCGTCCGGGAAGTAGTCCAGCAGCGTTGTGGGGGTAGACCCCGGCGCACGGCCGGACAGCACGGCAGAGTAGTTTTCAATACCCTTGCACATGCCGACTTCCTGCAGCATTTCCATATCGTAGTTGGTGCGCTGCTGGATGCGCTGGGCTTCCAGCAGTTTGCCTTCCTCGGTGAATTTCTTCACCTGCTGCTCCATCTCGACGGCAATCTTGGCAAGGCCTTCTTTCATCTTTTCCGGTCCAACGATATAATGGCTGGCCGGGAAGATAGCGACATGGCGCACCACGTTCTTGTGCTCGCCGGTCAGCGGGTCAAACTCAATGATACGGTCGATCTCATCACC
>ERZ791577.800-NODE-800-length-18721-cov-11.375763_pt1 | contig 18721 bp, 17 predicted proteins | sample MGYA00509969_ERZ791577 | MGnify/ENA primary metagenome ERZ791577 (study PRJEB30046, sample SAMN00791917) | human gut metagenome | study: EMG produced TPA metagenomics assembly of the A metagenome-wide association study of gut microbiota in type 2... | reverse complement strand
CGTTCCTGTCATAAGGAACAGGCATGCCAACAAGAACAACAAATGTTTTTTCATGAGCGTTTAATTTTTTAGGTATTTTTAAAAGGTTTGTTTACGCCTCAAATCTAACTAAATTTATATAATAAAAAAACATTTTACTTAAAAAAATGATTGAGATACAATATTTTTTGGGATAATGTTCTTTGAACAAGTATTGATAACTATGGTGTTTTTTAGTATTTAGAACAAAATGGTAAAATAATGCTGGGAGCTAGAATACGGGGTGTTTCCACTTCTGGGAGAACTTTTGCCGATATCGACGAATTCTAACAAAGGATTAACAATGAGAACAGCATATTACGATCTTATTCAAAGTAAATTATACAAAATCTCATATAAAAATGAATTACTAGTTTATAAACCTTTAATATGTTTACTATATATACTGAGAGACGGTGTATCATCTTACTTTATAGCCTCATTAAGTGGATATCGTAATGGAGTTTCCCATTTTAAATTGATATGTGGCGAAAAACTTCCTTTCAAGCTATATCAAAAGCTAAACGGTAGCAACTATTTTGATTTCATATTGGAATGTCCTAATAATTCAGGTGGTTATATGGAGATAAAAGCCATGGATGATTTAACGGTTATTGAAACGACAGAACCATTAAGTGATTGGCAACAAATAGCAACAGAATAATAGCATAAGTTGAGAGCTGGGAGGACTTCTGCCAATACCAAACATAAAATCGGTATCAAAAAACATAAATATATCAACTGAAACAGTTGTGACTTTAGTAACATTGGCATTAGGTGAAGTCTGCCTTTTATCGATTTCAGATGGAGGATATACTGTAGTCATCTCTTTATCTGCAACCCAAAGTAATACGATAAAATATAGTATAATTTCAGGGGAGCTAAGAGGAACATACAAATTATCTGATGAAGGATTAAATCTGAATATGACAACATCAGAAGCAAGAACACCAAGGATAAGATACATTATTTTTTAACAGAAATAATCTCATAATCTCGACCTGGGAGAACTGATTGGAATAAATGAAACTTGGTTCAGGAATCGAGGTAACATTAGAGGTGAAATTAATTTGGATGATTTTAAAAATGCAGGTGCCTATTCATTGTTCGATGTTGAAGGGAACAATGTTCCTACATCTTGGGCGCAACTGCTTATATTTTCATCTGGGTATTATATTGTTCAAATTATCGTTGATATAAGTAGTCGTAAATTATTTATCAGACGATATGATATAGAAAATGATCGCTGGCAAGAATGGGGTAATATAATTATGACATAATTTTTATCACAATTCCGACCTGGGAGAACTGATTGGCACAGCTACGGCTAATAAGAATGGATTAATGAGTAAAATATTTGTAGTAACTGATATAGAAAGAGGAAAAGGTCTGATTATTGACTATAAAGCTGATTCTAATGGTTTATATACTTCTTCTTCGTTGATAGAAATATATGTCTATTCGGGAGCTAATACTGCATTTTATAGAGTGATGTCAATACCTACTGGATCTAAAAACATAGAAATAAAATATATGGGGGTGCATTGGTGCGATTTTAAATATGCAGATAGTAAATTGTATGTGTTACCTAAGTCGGATGATTCTTCCATCTCGTATAAGGTATCATTAGTTAGAAGTACAAGACCGATTTTCTCAACAATAGACCTTTCTGATTTTTCCAATATTACAGGTGAAATAATAACACCTACACCTGATTAATCCACTTCTAGAATGGGGGTCAGAACAGCGTAGTCTAAAAAAGCAGCTATCCATCACGGGCAACTGCTTAAAAATGGTTTAAAATTCTATAAACCCTATAAGTAAAGTTATTCATAAGAGAGTCTGTATTTCCTTACAAAGATAGTGATAATAAAATTAAATGCTATCGTTTTTATGTCAAAGATACAGTTCGCTAGTTACTTCTGGGAGGACTGATACCGCTTGCAACGAATGAAGCAAACGGATTGATGAGTAAAAATAATTATATTAAAATTGCTCAATCCATCACGTCTACCAAATTAATAAAAATAGAATCTTGGGATGGATATTCTACACTTGTATTTATTAGAACAAGTGGAGCAACCGGATTATATTCCATTGATGGTAACTGGGCGGACAGTGCGAAACTCACAAGATTGTCTGGTCCTTTAGGAAAGGATCACTTTAATGCATATAGAGAAGGAAATGGTAATATTTATGTAAAGACGACTACACAATCAGAACCATTGACTGTTACGTCTGTAGGATCTAATCATGTTTTCAAATTTGAGGAATCAGATAAAGATGTTGATTCTTTAATAGTATTACAATGATCGGGAGGATCGGGTGGCACCGGCTTGTACCGGACCACCCGTTTTTTTATGTTAAAAATCAAGATTAATAGCATCACTTGGAATTGATTTCACTGTTTCTAAAGAGGAACTGTATAGTTGGGTCATCGGGGCAAATAAGATATTCGCATATTGAACCATTTCCACGAATAATGATATTGAGTTTGTTTCCTGTATGTAGGAAATCGATGATATATATCCTTTTACTCCATTAATGAGCTTACAAAAAACTTTGGTTTCGTTCCATATCATCACAGAAACAGCTATTGTAGAAACAGAACCACTAGTGCTACCTACATATAGAAAACCATTAACCCATTCACCGGGTGAACTTATATTAAATTTTAAACGACAATGCAAATTATTGATTTTAGCAATATTTCTGCACACTTGATTTTTGGGCATTAGTCCATCTTTTGTCGGTATTGTAACACCAATCAGTTCTCCCAGGACTTTCGCGGCAGCCGAAGAAGATGTTAAAGTTGGGTTCTTGGAACCGTCCAAAGTACGGAGCCAAGAGAAGGTGTCGGACTGGGGCAACTGGTCCTCAAACTCATCTGTTCCGGCTGCCGCAGCGGCAGCAAATGTTGATATTTCTGATGCAGCGGAAACAATCCGTGCGGAAACTAATTCTGTCATCTCATCGACGGTCACCTGTCGTTCGTTGCCGTTTTTATCCACAGCTTTAAAGCCAACTATATTATTCAAGTCCATAATGCAAATTTTAAAATTAAAACAAATACTTCACCCATGCAAAATAATTACTGTTCTCAATATAATTCGGATCATCCTCGTTGGAATATGCCTCCCTCTCAAACGATACCGTCTTATACGCCCTGCCGGCATCCTTCAACCGTACTGCCCTGACCAGCCACTCCACACCATACCAGAGATAGAATGCCAGCCCGGCCAGTACCAGCCACCAGGCGGAAAGGTCAAAACACAACAGTAAGATCCAGATAACTGTACCGGTGGCAACTGCCATCTCAACCCATTGACGGGCGTGGGTACACTCATGGTTTCTCACTTTCTGAGTGATTTTCTCTTCCGGTCGCTTGCTTAAAACAAACGGACCGATTGTTATCGTATGGCAAGAACTGAACGCAAGCAGCACCTTTGCCAGAAGGTTGTTACAATATACCTTTTTCATGTTGTTCCTCCTTTTTATCTAAATAATCATTCAAAGAATCAGCCAGCAGACCGGGCAGCATGGAGGTGGAGCGTCTTATGATATCCACCTCTTCTTCGTCAATCTCGACACCTTCAGCAGTAGATTTGAATATCTTCTCAGCAAGGAGATGCGCCTTCAAACCCGCTACGTTCTTGTATATCCAGTCACCGTAGGCCTCAGTAATGTTGTTGGCTATCAGTTTTTCTTTCTTAATCCCGTCGTAAATAGGAAATTGTGCAAAATTTATTCTCATACTTTAATATTTTAAATGTTATAAATCCACCCAGGTACTTCCTCCATTCATTGACTTGCGAATTCCGTTTCGCCCGACTGAAAAAATATAACTTCCACATCTTACATACAGAGTATCATCCGCTGTTGAAACATCTCCGGTTGATGATACAGTTATACTTCCACTTCTAATTACTGTATCCAAAATACCTTGGTATAAATGTCCGTCTATTGACTGGAACCGTTCGTATTTCATTTCAAATTTGTCGTATTGCAGCAACAAATTATCAACATTTACAGCCGACATATTAGTGCTGCCGATAAAATTATTACCGATATTGAATCCGCCAATTGTCCCCTTTGTCGCTATGATAGTCCCGGTGATATTCGCTTTCTGACAAAGAATCTCTCCGGTCTTTGTGTCCATCCTCAGATTAGGCTGGCCGTTAGTGCTGTCCTGTGACTGCATGATACCGTAAGGTGCCCCGTCCAATGTGTATCCGTTCAACTTGAACATAAATCCGGCTATGTTCGCCTTATCAGCAAGGAATATGTCGGTTACCAGACTTTTGTATTTCTGCATGGCTTCCCAGTTGGAATCTCCGTTAGCGGATGTAGGAGCCGCTGATACAGAACTTCCATAGTTGCGCACAAGAAAATTGTAATAAACTTCACCTATTTTGTGAATGATCTTGTCACGCTGTTTTGCATTCCATACGTATGTCTGTCCGGAAGCCCATACACCTCTGTCATAAGGGAACGCACCCGTAGCTCCTGTTGCTCCTATGGAACCATCATTTGCAACACCCACACCCTTCTCGGCCACATAATTGTCATTCCAAGCAGCAGCATCGGAAGCTGATTTATAAGCCCGGACGGCAAACTGGGTGTATCCGGCTGTCGCAGGTACGGATATCTGGCTGTTCAGTGTCGCACCTACATGAGCCAGCCAGCTTCCGTTATACTTACGGGCTGCCAAATAAAGCGTGCTGCACGTGCTTACATTGCCTGCCACATTCTGTTTGCAAGTGACAAGGAATCCAGACGGGGATGGCGTGCCTGTTGAAGTGAAGTTGATCACGCTGACAGGACTGTCCAGCCAGTAGGATGCCGACGGTCCGACGGGAGCAACCATCTCCTGCCAGTCCGCATGTACCGTCCGGTTCGCAGATCTGCCGGCGAGGATGTATCCGCCGTCTCTTTTCCTGCGGAGTCTGCCGTTTCTGAACTTGGCGATTTTAATCGGAGGGTTGGAGGTTTCAACCTTGCTTAAGTAAGATCCTCCGGCAAACGATACTGTACTGTTTTTGGCATACGGAGTATTGGCGGATTCCCAATGACCGGCTGCTGTGATGCTCTCACCATCCTTTCCGTCACTGCCGTCCACAACCATCGGAACAGTCTCGACATCAACCGCCTGACCGTTCACATAGAACACGAACTTCAAGCTACTGGTAAAATTACCGGAAGCCACCCCGACACCATCACCGATGGGAACCTCGGCCGCACCGTCACGACTGTACTTCAACTCCCCGTCCGTTGTGGCCGTAGTGACCGCACCGACTGTCTTCATACGCCGACAGGATACCGAAGCCACACTGTAACCGCCGTTCTTGTTCTTGCTGACCATCGTGGCCGAAGTGACAAGGCTATAAATTACCGCGTCAGAACCGTCCGCCCCGCCACGGACACCGGTTATCTTGAAAGTCAGTTCACGGGTATAGAGCTGCCCGTTCTTCATTGCAGCCAGTGTGATGGTGACCGTATTCTGTTCCGGAACCGACTTTCCGGCAGCGACGGATATCGCCACCGCTCCGGTGGCCTTGCTTGTGCTTGCCGTGAAACCGGCAGGCGTGCTGACTGTCAAAGATTCAAGGGTGAGTTTCTCGGTACCGTACCACATGGACACATGGGTAGTCCATGACTGTGCGGAAGTAGTAACGCCGGTACTGGTAAGAGCGACGCTCACCATCTCATTGTCAAGGTCGGCCATGACATTCGACTCCCCGTCCTTACTCCAACGGTGCACAGGGGCCGGAGTGCTCCATTCACTCCATACTCCATCACGCTTCACACGTTTGCACGCCCATTCCACCTGATGGTCTGCATCCACGCCAAGAAAATCATCTGTCCAGCCTTCCGGTATATAATCATCCTGCTGCTTCGAATCCGGCTTGTCAGGGGTAAGGCCGATGATGTTGGTACGGGTGTAGATCCACTCGTAACCTTTGCCGTCCTTACCGTCAGTCCCGTCTTTGACCATGACCATCCACAAACCATTCCGGTATATGTAAGTACAATGGTCAGCCGTATTTCGGTAGCTGTCACCCTCCTTGGGATTGGACGGATGGGATGCGAACTCACCTAGAAAGGTGATACTCTCACCTTTAAGTTCACGACCGTCCAGCAGCATCTCCCAGTCTTCATGCACGGTCCAGTCGGCTGATTTCCCGGCAAGGATATAACCGCCATCCTTTTTCTTTCGATAATTGCCGTTCCTGAACCTTGCAATTTTAATCGGAGGATTGGATGTTTTCACCTTGGAGATAAAAACACAGCCCGCCAAAGTGACCATGGTATTGACCTCGTATGGGGTCTTAGAGGATTCCCAATGACCGCCACCTATTACAGACAGGCCCGGATCACCTTTGTCACCTTTGGCGGCTGATACAAGCCAGTCCGGATTGTTTTCGGATGGCTCGGAAGTAGTGCCCTTGTCATTGACGCACAACCATGTGGAACCGTTATGGGGCACACGGGAATAATATGCGTACTTCCTGCCCGGCTCCCAGCTAGGGAAGTCGATAGGAACGCGGACTGTGCTACCGGTAATTTCATCAATTTGAAAAATCAATCCCGTCATGATGATATCCTGCAATACCGCCGAGAACCTGTCGCAGTTGATCCCGTTGATGGTCATACCCTTCTTCTTGCCGAACCAGCTCTTCATTTGTGCCGGCTCCGGGTCCCAGGTGTTGGCATTGTCAACAAGGGTGATACAGCAGTTACCGTCACGCACGTCTATGATGATATAAGTCTGACGCTCTTTGTCGGTGAAGTTCCCCGTCTGTCCGAGACGCATCTCGTTATGGGGAACGAACTCATATCCGGGACGCGGAACCATCACGAATGTCTTCTCGTTGTAATCTGCGGAAGTGATACGGTACTGTATTTTTCTGAAACCAATAAAGTCACCGGTAGTGACGCTTTTGTCATGCCAGAAGCCCAGGAGGATATCGTCCGGCTTCTGTCCCAGCGGTACACCATCCTCCAAATCGGGGGTGACAGTATAGCTGCCGTCACTATTGGCGATAAAACTTTTTATCTTCAGCCCTCCGCCGGGACTTATAGTATTATATCCTTCAAAATAGGTCTGACGGTTGAAACGAAGTTCTGGTACACTCAGAGAGCTGCGCAGGACCAGAGCCTCCAGCTCGGCACGGGCGTCCTCACCGATGTAACCGCCCTGAACACCGGTGATAAAGTCACCGAACTTGGCGTATTTCTTAATGACAGTTCCGCCCAACAGGGATAATAGGAAACCGGTGCGTTCCTCCGTGTCCTTGCGCATGAACATGATCAGCGAGCGCAATGCGGAATACACGTTATGGTCTGTCGCAGGGGTGGAGTCGTGGCTTCCGATCACATACACACCGCTGCCACCACCGCCCGTATAGGTCTGTTCCTTCAGGGTAAGGCTCTCAACCTTTTCCTCCAGCTCCCCGATACGGGAATAGGCGGTGGTTTCCCCGACAGTATAAACAGGTGAGTCAAAGGAATAGTCAAGATTGAATTCAAATCCGATAACCCTTGACTGTCTTCCGTTCTCAAAATAAGCCTTGTTGATAAGGTTGACCTTTTGACCGATGCTGTAGAGGTTGTGAATGCCATCCTCACGGTATGCGTCATTTGACATCATCGTGCAGCCATAGGTACTCGGGTCTATCTTGGATTTGGCAGCGTACTTTTCAGTCTTTTCCTTCAGTTCCTGCTCGGCGGCACCCACAAGCCCCAGTTCGGTTATTTTCGTGCTGTCCCAGCCGGAAAGCACATATTCATCTCCATCCTGGGGAAAGAGCACATCACCGGGAAGCGGTCTGCCATAGTCCTCATTCCTGACTATCTCCCAAAGCTGTGCCTCAGGGTTCCATCCGCCATCCTCCAATTTCTCCGGCTTTCCCTCAGGATTGAACTTCACGGCAAACTCCAAACCGTTGAGAAGTCCGGACGCGAAACGTATCCTCAGCTCCTGACCGGGGAGGATATATTTCTCGGAAAAGTTAACACCCGTGTCCCTAAAGCGGTAGGCATTCCATTTTTCCTCGGTGGTTGTGCCGTCCTCATTCTCCACCTTGTCCGTCACTTCGATAGTGGTGACATCCGACATGATGCCCGTTCTTCGGGGATAGACTTCATCGAAGATAACCACCTGCTCGACGGCTTCCTCGGTAGTCATATCAGGATAAGCGTCAATGTAAGGAGTGCCTTCGGGAAGCATTAAGCGTTTTTGCACCACGCCGTTCACAACCACGGTCTCATCAACCGGACGGTAGTCAGATGGGATATTCTTTGTTGAGCCGAAAGCGTAGATACGAGTGGCATAGGTGGACTGGGATTCTGACTGTGACATTTCCTGCACGTTTTTCCCGATCTCGAAAATCACCGCATCGCCGGACTCACAACGCCCGAAATGGATGATGTTTTCAGTCACCCAGCATTCGCAATCCCATTTCTTTGCCATCTCAAAACAAGCGTCAAGGATGTTGATGTTGTCGTAACTCATCAACTGGGACTTGTTTTCGACTGTGGAATCAATGGAGAAAACAAAATCCTGTCCTTTGTATGTGTAACCAAGAGCTTTCAAATTTCTAAGGACTATACCGGCTTGTACGTCAAGCGGGGCGGTCAGGTTCCAGGACGCTTCCTGTCCGGCCGTTTCCGGGGTATATTTGAAGATTTTGTTTTTCCATTTCCAGTAGTAGGCGTCAAGTCTTAATTCGTAGTCGTAGCCGGCGGTATTGGTGTTGAATGCGGGCTTCTGCAAGTCGCACACCTCGAACAATCCGAAGTTACATTCCACGTATGAGCCAAGTTTGAAATATATGGGATTCTCTAAGGAGAACTTTAACATGATGTAGTCCTCCTTCATCAGAGTGAACTTACGCTTGCAGCCTTCATTGATCAAAGTTGTAAGCAGGATAGCACCGGATATGTCTTTGATGTCGATTTGTTCCATAATTAAGTTTTGTGTGCCTTTACACAATGCTGAACAAAAGTATATATTTTATTTGAAAATCAAATAGAATATCAAGGGGAATTTCTGTTATTGGGATTAGGCTCATTCAGCTTCAGCACGAATTTTCCTATGCCTTGCATGAATTGGCTGAACTGGTTACAGGAAATATAAATAGTCCTGTAAACTATATTGGGCTGATACTTTGTCTTTATTTCAAGTATTCCTTTATCCAACTCATTACAAAAGCTGTCATACCTTGCAAAGAATGTATCTTTATCAGGGGCTGTCAGGTTTATCTGTAATGTAAGATCGCGCTCGTCCTTTTTGGGATCAGCTGTTATCACACGCTTTCCATGCTCCATTCGGCTCTTGTTCTCAATGAACTCCTTATTGGGTGCTGGGGTCATGAGGGCGGACAGTGCAGTGTCATCCATGCTTATTCCCCATGTGGTATAAGCGTCCTTTCCATTAATAAACAGTTCTTCTTGTGGCATATTTATATACTTTTTGTATTTTTCGCTATTTCGTCAAGCTTGTCTCCAAACTTATAAATTAGTTTGGTGTATTTGTTAATACTTTCAAGGTGACCGTTGGATGAAATCATCAGATTTCTTATCTCAGTCAACATTGTATTGTTGTCTTTGGCAAATGAGGATATGGCTTGTGCCACCGCCAGCGTATTCAGCATGGCATTTTTTATTTCTTCTCCTGCAATCTGCAATGCTGTAAACCTACCGCTTAGTTCTCCTGCATCTTCATGTGTCATTTCAGTGCCGAACCCTCTTGATGAAGAAGATTGGGAATAGGACTCCTGTGAAATCTTGTCATATCCGGTTGCTGCGGCAAGCTCGTCACGGAGCTTCATGGCTTCGTCCACCATTTCGTTCCAACCCATAAAATCACCGTCACCATTCAGCAGTTTATCCATTTCATCAGAATCCAATGTACCGTCATTTTTCATGGAATTGCCGAATCTGTCATACCATACTCTCAGCTTGTCACTAAACTGTTCACCGATGGCATTTGACAGCATCGCCTGCATGAAATATTTGGATATGTCATCAGCAAAATCCTCCGCACTCTTCTCCATATCCATCAGACTGCTTATAAAACTGTCATACATGGAATCGAATGACATTCCGATCAGGCCCTCATAAAGACTTTCGGTCAGTTCTTCCAGTTTTCCTGCCTGCTCTATATAATCATCCAGCTTGTCGGTAACACGCTCACCGTAACCTCCCTTACCGGAAGATTCCATGATATCCCATAACCATACGTCCGACCGTAGAGCCTTCATCTGTTCGGGGGTCAGATTCCACAAGGAATCAGTGCCGGAGAAATCCTGCATGCCGGTAGCTTTTCTTGCGTGTTCCAGCATTTCATCCGTCCATTTCAGATAATGCTGCCAGCTGCCGTGGCTCTTATGATATCCGGCTTGCTCCTTTGCTATTTGCAGATAGTTTTTATTGACTTCCTCCTGATACTTTACAGCTTCCCTGTAAGATTCAACCGATTTCATTCCCTTGCTTGCCTTCATCTCGTCAGTCAGATCCTCGATGGCCGTTTGCAAAGTTTCATTCCTGTCCGTCAGCCTGTCTATCGTTTCCTGTACTTCCTTGGCGTTTCCACCTATTCCAAACAAGGAGTTGAAGCCTCCGAATGAGATTGCGTTCAGGATGTTTCCTATGCCGTTCCTCAATGACTTGCCGATTGTGACAAACAAATCCCCTGACAAGACATCACCGATAATTCCACTGACAGCGTTCAGAACAGCATCAAGCAGACCACCGACAAGATCACTTAATCCGTCTTTGAGTACGTCAATGATGGACAGAATCCATCCGACAATGGGAACCTCCTTAAGAGATTCTGACGTTTTTCCTATGACATCCTTGAATCCGTTCACGGTTTTGATAATTCCGCTATATGCGTTATACAATCCACCGGATGAAATCTGCTGCAAGCCTCCCAACAAATTTTCCATGCTTGCTTTCAGTATGGTGGCAGTATCAGTCACATTACGCTGGGCCTGATTGGCGATATCAGTCTGTGTCTTCACATTGGCGGATGCAATGTCAGCATTCTGCCGTGCTGTTTCAAGAGCGTTTGCTGCGGCTTGTTTCTCACTTTCCGTTCCGCCCTTCTGCGCTTTGGCGTAATCATCCTGTGATTTCTTTAGTCTTTCCAAAGCAGCTGTTTCAATCCCTATGGCACTGATACGATTCTGTTCTGCTATTTGATAGGCTTTTACATCCTCTCCAAGTTTCTTGAAGTTGACTCCACTTGTACCACCCAAAGACTTTTCCATCTGGCTGATGGCGTCAATCAATGATTTCTGGCTTGCCTGATCGGAGTTCTTGAACTTGTCAGTCCGTACATATTTTTTCGCTTCGTCCAAGGCGGGCTTTATCATGTCGGAAAACATGGAACCAAACTCACCGAACACAGTAACCCAATCTATATTGGCTTTTATGGCTTCTGTTTCCTTGTTCTGTATGGCAACATCACGTTGTTTCTCCAGTAACTTTACTTGTGCACTATTAACACCGTTTTCTTCCTGTGCTTTCCTTATTTTTTCCGCATACTCTTGGGCGATAGCCAATTTCTGCTGCTGGAACGTGCCATATTCTTTCAAGTAGTCGTTTAAAGCCTGTTGTTCGGCTTTCAGCTGTCCTTCAGTTACATTGGAAATATCTTTATCTCTCATACTTTCGGCATTGGTATAAGCTTCTGAAATTTTCTGTGCCTGCTTGTCGGTCAGCTTACCGTTACCGGCTTTGCTCCATTCTTCCTCCTGTTTTCTTATCGCATCAATCTGTTTCTGATAATCAAGGTCAATCTGTTTCAACTTCTTTTCCGTGCCTTCTCTCATCAGGTTGATTTCATCCTGTTGGTTCTGACGGTGAAGTGAAAGAAGTTGCCCGTCCAGCTTTTCCTGATTTTCTTTTTGCTTTTTTGCTAGATTTTCCTGTCTGGTCAGTGCGCTTCCGGTTACTCCGCCCAACTCCTTGTATGTCTTTTCGGATGCCTCCATCTTATCTTTGGCTTCTTTCACCTGTTTCGATGTAGCCGTCTGATCTTTGATTAAGGCCTCATACCCTTTTTTCGCTTTCTCCCATTCGACTTTAGCATTTGCCAAATCCTCTTGATATGTAGTTTCTTGTGTTTCCTGTCTGTTCTCAACTTCCAATTGGGTATTGATTTCTGACAAGACATCTTTTCTTGCGTTTACCAATTCATTCTTCAGGTCTTCGATACGCTGTGCCTGAACCTTCATTTCGGAACGGTTGTTCTCTTTCCTTGCCAGATTATAAGCCCATTCTGCACTTTTTATTTGTTGTTCCAAAGATTCGACTATAGCCTGTTTTGACTGTGTTCTGGATTTTGAAACCTCTTCATTATATGCCTTCCAAAACCCAGTCAAGTCATGTATATGACCTTTCTCATCGACATACTTCTTAAAGAGTACAGGATATAGTTTCTCAATGTCTTTTAAGGCTTTAAGTTTAGTGGTCTCGGCTTCCACCTCGCTATTAATGGTGCTAACAAGACCTTCCAAAGTACGTTTCCGATCTTCTTCGTCCGTGTTGAGTTTTTCTATTTTCTTGTTGTACGAGTCCAAAGCACGTTCAGCAGATGTTGTGCTGTCGGATAATGCCCACATGGCAGCTCCAAGCCCTACAACCGCCGTTGCCAATAACACATATGGATTAGTAAGCATGACAGCGTTCAACGCTTTTTGTGCTGTTGTTTGCAAGACCAGCCATCCGTAGTGGGCACGTTCCGCTACAGTCAGGGCAGCTATGCCGGAGGTTTGAAGCGACTGAATGGCTGTTACGGTCATGACTGCAACCCTGTATGAACCGTATGTAGCAACAAGTCCGGTCAATAACCGACCTACCTTCTCATAGTTCTCCACCAGGTAAGACATGCCGGACAAGGTCTTGTTGATGACACCCTCGTTTTGCTTTCCGATTTTATTGAACATGGTGTCAATTGCATCTTCGATATTGCTTATTTGTCCGGTAATGGTTTTGGATTGTGCTTCCATCAGACCGCCGAATTTGCCGCCTTCATTGGTCATGGATTCAATGGCCTTCTGCACTTCGGGGAATCCTACTTTTCCTGCTGTCACAAGTTCGCCTACCTTGTCTTTGGTTACTCCGAATTGTTTGGCAAGTTCATCGGCCAATGGAATTCCACGTCCCATAAACTGACGTAGGTCCTGTGTGAAGAGCCTTCCTTGTGTCATGGTGGTACCATACAGCCAGACCAGATCGTTCAAAGGGATGGATAGTCCTGCCGCGATATCCCCAAGCCGGACAAGCGTATCATTCACATCTTTAGCCTCCGTACCATAGGCTAACAGTTGTTTCGCACCATTGGCTACATCCTGAAGGTTAAATGGAGTGATGGCGGCGGTACGTACCAGTTGGGACATTAGTGTGTCCGCCTGTTCCTTGTTTCCAAGCATTGTCTGGAATGCCACTTCAAGCTGCTGGAACTCGCCGCGTACACGAGCTATGTCACTGATGAGCTGCTGCGCTCCAAGACTGATTCCGAAAGTGGCTGCGGCCGTGGTCAGTCTTCCAAATATCTTCTCAATACTCAGCCCGCTTTCTTCAATTTGTCTTGATGTGTTGCGTACTCCGTTGCGTGCTTCTTCTAGCTTGCGTAAAAAGTTGGAGTTATCCCCAGTTATATCAAAATGCAATCCAGCCATAGTCTTTTCGATTTGATGGGTATCATGTGCATTGACATGACATTTGTTCTATTTTTCTTGTTATAAAATTATAGACCCCGTAATTTTTTTGACCGATTATGAAAATATTGTTCTGTTTTTCCGATTCATTCCTCAAGCAGGGCTTTGATACGTTCCCTGTTCTTTGGATTCCCGGCATCGATTATTTCTTCTGAACCAGATATTCCGAGTTGTTTCATTTCGTCAGAGGACAGATATACAGTCGTGATGGCATCAGCCATTAACATCCTTAGATTGATATAGCTGATGCCCCATACCACATAATCAAAAGTCCATCCGTATCTTTGGCAGGCAAAGTCTATCATTGTTCCGTAGGTGCTGTTGCCTCCGAATGAGATACTGCTATTGTTCTTTTTTACTTTGGCTATCCGTTTTCTTTCCGTATTTTCTTTGTCTATTCCGAAATGCCGCAGGAAGGTATCCATATTATCACTTGTAAGAATGAGAACCAGTATGGTAGCAAGTTCCTCCTCAGAGAGTGTTCGGGAAAACAATTTTGTACGCTTATCCACCTTGCTATTGTCGAACAAATCGTTCTTCCGGTTGAACGTGGAGTAGGAGAGTATGCGGCAGACAATATCACGTTTCGTTTTGCAGATCCTTATGGCTTCCATATAAGGATTGGTGGAAACAACCTGTTTGCTTATTTCGAGGGAATCAAATAATCTGGCCAAAAGATACATTTTGCCGAGTGTGATGGGATGGATAAAGAAAGACCGCTTGCCAACGGTAAAGCCGGCAGGTCTTTCCATGATGGCGTCGGCCACATCCATCTCAATATTTCGCTCTTTGTCATTCATAAATCATAAATTTGATGCAGGTTTATCCTCCAACCTGTAAAGGACGTCTTTCCGTTTGCCTGTTCTCTGAATGGAAAATTATCATCCGGCAGAAGTGTACACCGCGTTTACTTCAACTGTTTCCCCATCTTTAACAGTAGCGGATGTCTGTGTAGGCAGTGTTTTTCCTTCGATATCTTTATATATGATTGTCACAAGACCGGCTTTTGTGGTAATTGAAGTACCGCTATGATGCCAGTCCGTTTCTGTAGATAATTTCCACATGCCGGCTCCGCCATCATCTGTGATGATCACTCGAAGGCTGCCGGCACCATTAAAATTTACGACTTCGAATTTTACCTGATTGCCGGTCTTAGGTTTCAATACGTCAGCGGTATATTTCCACTTGGTGCCATTATCTGTGTCGTATGTATCCTCCAAGGACAACACGCTTCTGTCGATTATGATACCTTCAACAGTTTTGTCTTCAGGCTGGAGCTTGACAGCGTATTCACCTGTAATCACACCATCTGTATCTTCCACCGGTTTTCTACGGCCTTTGCCAGCCCGGATTTCAAACTCAAACGTATAGGTGTTTGCCGCATACTTGACAGCCTCGTTTTCTCCACCTTCAATCTTGGCCTCTTTCTTCGCACCTTTTGTAGGTGTCAATTTTGTAGAGTTCTCGACAGGTGTCGGTATATCAATCCAAGATGAAGGAGCTTCTCCGCTGCTTTGCAGCTTTCCAATTTTGATAGTACATTTTCCCCAAGATAATTCCATGATCTTATTCGTTATTGAATGAATATAATAGTTTATTGTTAATGAAGTGCTCGTTCTTTCCGTTCACTTCAAGCACCCTTTGTTTATTCAGCGTGAAGCGGTAGCTTTCTCCATGCCCTGTTTCCAATACTTGGATAGCGACTTTGCAAAGTTCTCTACAGCGTGCATCATTCATTTCCGCCTCGCCATTACGGATATTGTCCTTTACATAAATGTTCACATTCACGAAAGCTTCCTGTATCTGTCCGCTTCCATTTTCAAGGATTGATATGACTATATCCTCCCTGTCAGAGTTGGATGGTCTTTTTGATGCCTTGCAAAGTTTTCCGTTCACGACTTTTTCCAAAAGGGAACCTTTGATGTGTTTGTAAATATCATCTTTGATTTCAATATCAGACTTCATCATGATGCAAGTTGCTTTTTCAGTTTACTCATCATTTCCGGTAGTTCCTTTCTTGCAAACAGTTCGGCGGATGCAAGTACATTCTTATTTTCCATTGCTTCCACAAATTCAGCATAGTTCATTCCGGCTACTACAACAAGTGCGTAGCCATTCGCGAATTTTTTAGACAATTCCTCAATAAGTGCTTTGCCTTTCCTGACTCCCTCATTACCTTGTCGTACTTGTGTGAAATCTGAGTATTCAAGTATTTTTCCGTTGTGGATGATGGCATAGCCAATCGAACTGCGCAAGTTTCCTGACCGGTCATACCAGCTTATCTCCTGCGGTCTGTTCCTTGCTTCGATCACACACAATTCTCCAAGGTAGGAGAGGGCGCGGACAGTTAACACTTCAACACGTTCTTTTTCCTTATTGATAAGGGTGTCTATCCGACTTGCAGGTGTCGTCATTTTTATACCCATAGTTTCGCATATAGTTGATAACGATGAAACCCTTTGACCTCACATTCTCTAACGATATCTCCTGACAGGAATAACTTCACACGATCTCCAACAGTAAATTCCCGGCATTCAGCATCAAGACGTATCGTGGCTGAATAGGTACGGACTGCTCCGTCCTCAAATTGCTTTTGTTCAGCTTTTCCGGCCGGAACATTCCGGCATGGGATATCACCTTCCCATCGGCTTTCACCCTGGTGGTAATCGCCGTTCTTGTCTTCGTAACCGGGAGCGGTAATAAGATATTGCAGCTTATGTGGTCTATCATCAAGTATCATGATTATTTTCCTATATAGACTATCGGTTCACCAATGTTTTTTTCTGTTTCGCCTATTGAATTATAGATGCCGTTGGCTAACGTCAGTATATTATCCTTGTCAGATAGACTTAAGGAAACATCTCCTTCTGTAAAGTTGGGCATCTGAATCAGGCTCATGAGACAGTCGGCCACAGCACCTTTGAACGGTTTGCTTTTAAGAATGTCGATGGTGCATATTTCATTTCCGTCCAGACTTCTTTCAAGCAAACGGTTTTCAAAGAAGCCACTACTTAATTTGTAGTGGACTTCATCTTTCAATGCTTGCAGGACCGTTTTCATACATTATTCAGATTTGTGTGATTCTACTGTGGCTTTTAAAGTGGCTTCATCTTCATCGTTCAGTTCGTTGACACGGGCGATGATCTTTTCATCGGCAGATTTCGCAGTCAGCTTGCCACCAGTTATCTTGTTAAGCTCCTGAACGAACTCCGTTTTTTTGTAGGTATGTCCCCAGATGGTGACTTTCACATCTGTTGAATCTTGGGCCTCCTTTTCTGCGTCAACAGTTTGTGCATCGGTGATATCCTGATAATAAATCTGGTCTACTCCTTCAATCACGGTAAGCGCAAGCATCTGTCCAGCGGTAGTTTCCACCAAAGGGTTAGCGGTTCTGAAACGGCTGATAAGTTTCATCTCATCAACTGTGGTATAAACCACTCCTTCCACCGGGCTTGTCTTTTCTGCTAATGTCCCCCAGACCAAACTGCCGACATTTTCGGTAGTCAGATAAACCAAGCGGTTTGCGTTCCACGGTTTGTAAGCCTTGCGTACACCGTTTTTCTCATAAATGATCGAACGGTCAATCTTCAGGAATCTGACACCGTTATATTGGTCGGCGAAAGCCTCGTCAAACAATGATGAGGTAGGAGTGGGCAGCGAGGTATCACTGTCGAAAATCTGCCCTCTGTATGTGGCGGCGAGTTCTTTGGCTCCTTGTGTCTGGCGCAGTTTTTTGTAGGTTGACAGGGCGATACAGATGACTGATATGGAATTGCCGTCTCCGTCAGCTGCGGCGAGCACACGTTCTATGTCATCCAAGGTTATCTCGCCGGGAGTGGTCACACCAAATCCGTTTTTCGGCAGGTAACCGAAATTGACACGCAGTGCTGTTCCGACATTGGTCAGATCCTCAACCGCTACAACCCCCTCGCATAAGGCTGTCAGAAAATTCGCCTCATTGGATTCGTCCAGCCCGATGGAGCAGAACAAAGGGTCTTCCGTCAGTTTGGATGCTATTTGTGTCCATTTTGCACCCTGGGCCTTCATGATGTTGATGGTATTGATGTCGGATTCTTCCATTACACGGGAGATACCCTGTTTGGGCAGTGTGCCGCTGGCATGGGCCAGTGAATCACGCTTCTTGATGGGAAGCGGAGAGTTCATGGAAACGGTGTCCGCTCTTACGTATGTGGTATCGACAGATGCGCTGGTCCATTTCTGGTCAGCGGAATATACTTTACGTAACATGGTCTTATGCAAGTAAGTGCGTTTTTTTGCACCATTGCGCTCGCCTCTCTCTTTTTCCACGATATTCTGTAACTTCGGGAAAATACGCTTGGATAAATCTGCAAATTGTGATGCAATCATTTTATTTTTCCTCCTTTATTTTTAATCGTGCATGAAATATAATGAAGGCAGTGCGGTCTTCAAGGCAGCTTTGATACTGTCAATAGGGTAGGGCAGGGCCTTGTCGTTGATCTCTCCGTCATATTGGATGGCTCCTCTTGCATCACTTGCAGGTGTCGTGCGCACCCATATTCCAGCATATTCGTAATTCTCAGGAAGTGAGGAATACGCATTATCTGACACGGGCATGGGCTTGTAGTCATATTCATCATTTGTACTGCGGATGATAATATGTCCGGCTTTTACATATTTTTCATTGAAGCCTTCCATGTTCAGAGAGCGGCCACCGATAATTCTTCCGCCTTTGCGACGGATAACCACTGAATCCATTCCGGTCTCAAACGATTCAAGCTCGTTTGACAAATTTACTGTTCCTGGCATTGTCCTTTACTTTTTTTGATGCGGTTAGAAGTTATTGACAATACTGTCAATTTCTGCATCCGTTAATAATTCAATTTCTTTATCAGGCTTTCCTGTTCCTGCCGCAGGCGGCGTTCCCAATGTGGAGAGGCCGGCATCGGCACGTTCCTGGTTGTAAGCCTTTAAATCCTCTTCGACTTCAGATA
>ERZ791577.789-NODE-789-length-18809-cov-8.488802_pt1 | contig 18809 bp, 14 predicted proteins | sample MGYA00509969_ERZ791577 | MGnify/ENA primary metagenome ERZ791577 (study PRJEB30046, sample SAMN00791917) | human gut metagenome | study: EMG produced TPA metagenomics assembly of the A metagenome-wide association study of gut microbiota in type 2... | reverse complement strand
CTTGAGATGCTTGGTTGCCTCCTTGATCTTGGCGATGGTTTCACGAAGATCGTAGAGGGTTCTGCCGCATCCCGGACAACTGATATACTCGGTCTTGCTGGTGCGCAGACGGGCTGCCTGAAGTATTCCGAAAGCGGTTTCATCTATTGTCTGGGCAGGGATGTCTCCATTGTTCATCAGCCAGATACCATCGGTCAGACCATCAATCATCAAGGCTCCCATATCAGCAGCAGCCTCCAGCTGGAAGTCGCTCTTCTCCTCCTTGCCGTGCTGGTACATCTCGGCGAAAACCACAGGGTTCTTCAAGCCGGCATTCATCATCTCGTGAACCAATGCACGCTGGTCGCCCAGACGGTTCTGATGGTTGCTTACGCAGATAACCACCACCTCAGGATGAGCCTTCAGACAGGCGATATATTCCTCGGCAGGTGTACCATACTGCAGGGTGAGGAACTTCACGTCTGCCTTGATGCTGGCGATGAGCGGCATTGCCATGGCAGGGAAGATAGGGTAGAGCTTGGCTCCGGTGGTTTCAGGCTTGCTGTTCAGCGTCTCGTAAACATTGTAATCTACGATGTAGCTCTGACCTGGCACAAACTGCTTAGGCATCTTGCCGCCGATGTAGATATAATCAGGCGTAGCATCCTTGTTCTCACAAACGGTGCTTTCGCCGTTGATTCGGTTGCTGATAACCACCGGAACGTTGTTGCCGCCGATATTGCCTACAGCTACGGTTTCGCGGCGGGTAGGGCGCAGCCAGTCGAAGCTAGGACAAGCTGCGGCAGGAATCAGCAGATGTCCCTGTTTCTTGCCGATGTAATCTACCAGATGACGAGCCACAGGAATCTCTGCAGCAGGCTCCTCGCTGAGGCTTACACGAACGGTATCGCCGATGCCATCAGCCAGCAGGGCACCGATGCCCACGGCACTCTTGATTCTCCCATCCTCGCCTTCGCCAGCTTCGGTTACGCCGAGGTGGAGTGGGTAGTTCATGCCTTCCTTCTCCATTTCTTCAACCAGGAGGCGCATAGAGCGGACCATCACTACGGTATTGGATGACTTGATGCTGATAACCACATCGTGGAAATTCTCCTTCTTGCAGATGCGCAGGAATTCGAGGCAGCGCGGCAGAAGCTCAGCGACATCCGCCCCGCGAGCCTCGGCCAGGCCAGCCGCATCTCCGGCGTCTCCCCCGCCGACATTGCGACGCTCATGGTCTATCTCGAGAGCCGCGAAGGGCAGAAATAAGATAAGTGCCGTTCCCGGACGCTCATTGTGTCCGGGAACTTTTTCTGCCGAAATCCATCTTACCCCTTGACAGATGCGCCGACGCATGGTACCTTAACTGTACCAACACGGTTAATACAGTTAATACGCTACAGAAAGTTGGTGTTGCACTACGATCTCGATCAATTACCGCGATTCCCGGCCGATCTACGAACAGGTGCGCGACGGGCTGCGCCGGCTGATCGTGTCCGGCTCACTGCCGCTGGGCGAAAAGCTGCCCTCGGTGCGCGAGCTGTCCACACAGCTGACCATCAACCCGAACACGATCCAGCGCGCCTACCGTGAGCTGGAGACGGAGGGCTACATCTGCTCCGTCGCCGGACGCGGCAGCTACGTCTGCGCCCAGATCCCGGACGATCCCGCGCGGCAGGTCGCGCTGCTGCAGCAGTTCGATGCGGCCGTGCAGGAGCTGCTATACCTCGGCATGCGCTGCGAGGAGCTGCGCCGCCGCATCCCCGAAGGAGGAATGAACCATGATTGAAGTCAAAGACGTCGTCAAAACGTTTGACGGCTTCCGCGCGCTCGACGGCGTGACCATGACCGTGCCGCGCGGCGCGGTGTACGGCCTCGTCGGGCCGAACGGCGCGGGCAAGTCCACGCTCATCCGCCATCTGACGGGCATCTACCGCCCGGACAGCGGCGTGATCGACATCGACGGCCAGCCCGTGTACGAAAACCCGGCAGTCAAGGCGCGCATCGCTTACATCCCGGACGACGTGTTCTATTTCCCGCAGGCGACGATCCCGGACATGATGCGCTACTACCGCGGCATCTACCCGAAGTTCGACGCCGAACGCTATCAGAAGCTCGGCGAGGTGTTTCAGCTCGACCCGAAGCGGCAGATCCGCCGCCTGTCCAAGGGCATGCAGAAGCAGGCCGCGTTCTGGCTGGCGATGAGCCTGCGGCCGGACGTGCTCATCCTCGACGAGCCGGTCGACGGGCTCGACCCCGTCATGCGCCGTCAGGTCTGGAACCTCGTGCTGGCCGACGTGGCCGAAAACGGCACGACCGTGCTCATCTCGTCGCACAACCTGCGCGAGCTCGAGGACGTGTGCGACCATGTGGGCATCATGAACGGCGGCAAGGTCCTGCTCGAGCACCCGCTCGCGGAGCTGCAGGCCAACATCGTCAAGGTGCTCGTCGCCCTGCCGGACGAGGCGAAGCTGCCCGAGGGGCTCGACATCCTGCACCAGAGCAGTCAGGGCCACCTGTACACGCTGATCGTGCACGGCGACGCCGCCGAGGTCACGAACCGCCTGTCCACCGCGCAGCCGCAGTACCTCGACGTGGTGCCGCTGACGCTCGAAGAGATCTTTATTTATGAACTGGGAGGTGCGGACTATGCCGTCAAAGACATCCTTCTGTAACGGAACGGAGTTTCGCAAGTGCCTGTCGCGCTGGTGGCCGCTGTGGGTCATCTACGGCGTGATCCTGTTTATCATGCTGCCGGGTGTGCTGCTCAACGCGCGCTCGACGATACCGTATGTGTCGACCGAGCAGATCAGCTATCTCTCGAACGTCATTCTCTCCGAGACGCAGATGCTGCTGCCGCTGACGGCGTTTTGCGCGGGTCTGCTCGCGGCTGCCGCCATGTTCGGCTATCTGTACACGCCGCGCGGCGCGGGACTGGCCGCCTCCCTGCCGATCCGGCGCGGATGCATGTTCCGCACGCATCTGCTGGCGGGCCTTGTGATGCTGCTGTCAGCCGAGGCCGTGATCTTCGGTCTCGCCGTGCTCATCGAGGCGACGCGTTTCGAACTCGTCATCGAGCCGCTGCTCATCTGGCTGGGCATACTCGCGCTCGAGACGGTCGTGTTCTACGGCATCGCCGTGCTGTGCGCCATGTTCACCGGCCACGTGGTCATGCTGCCGTGCCTGTACCTGCTCGTGAACTTCATCGCCGTGGGCTTCCAGCTGCTCGTCGAGGCCGTGCTCTACATGTTCGTGTACGGCATGTCGGGCATGGTGGATCTGCCGGTCGACTGGCTCTCCCCGCTGGTGCTGTTCATGCGGCGCACAAGTGTCGGTCACGCCGATCTGGTGCGCCCGATCAGCGGCACGGAGGCGGAGGTCGCCATTGCCAACTTCTCCGGCTGGACCTATCCGCTCGTCTGGGCGGCGTTCGCGCTGCTGCTGCTCGTGTGCGCGGGTCAGCTCTACCGGCGCCGCCGCATGGAGAGCGCGGGCGACACCGTCGCCATCCCGGTGCTCAAGCCGGTGCTGAAGTACATCGTGGCGCTCTTCGCCGGTCTGGCAATGCCGGTCGGCGTGTACGGCATGCTGCTCAACGTGCCGGCCTACCGGGCACATCTGGCGCCGTTCCTGCTGCTGGCAGTCCTCGGCGCAGCGCTCGGCTTTGTCATCAGCGAGATGGTCATCCGCAAGTCCCTGCGCATCCCGCGCACGGTCTGGCGCGGCTGCGCGGTCACAGCGGCCGTGTGCTGCCTCGTCGTGATCGGCGCGAAGTGCGACCTCTCGGGCTACGCCCGCCGCATCCCGGATACCGCACAGGTCAAAAGCGTGCGCATCATCTGCAACAGTTACAACTCCACGCTCACCGAGGCGGAGAACATTCAGGCCGTGGAGGACATCCACCGCGCCGTCGTGGCGGAGCGCGAAAAGATCACGGACGACACCAGCATCACCAGTCTGCAGCTGACCTACAAGCTCTCGAACGGCAAGGTGCTGATGCGCGAATACACGCTCCCCGACACGAGCACGCGTCTGGCGCAGATCGAGCAGGTGCTCAACTGCGACGAAGCGCGCACCACGCGCAACACGCCGGAGCTGGCCGTGACGCTCGAGCACCTCACCTACACAAACATCGGCTATGAGACCGAAAGCGGCGACTACCTCTACATGGAGCTCACGGCCGAGCAGGCGCTCGACCTGTACGAAAACGCCATCGTGCCAGACTGCGCGGACGGCACCATGGGCCGCGCCTGGCTGACCGACAGCGGCACGCGGCAGAGCACGGCCTACGCCGTGACCATCGGTTATCAGCTCAGCCAGTACGACCCGGCAACAGGGTGTCGGTGACGATGGCGGGCTTGCCGAACACGTCGCCCATGATGAGATTTGCACTCTTGCGGCCCACGCCGGGCAGTGCCAGCAGTTCCTCAAAGGTCGTAGGTACCTTGCAGTCGTACTTGTCCCGCAGCATCCGCATACAGGCTGAGATGTCCCGGGCCTTGCTGCGGCCTAGCCCGCAGGGTTTGACGATGGCTTCGATGTCCTCGGGCTCTGCCTCGGCCAGCGCGGCCACCGACGGATATTTTGCAAACAGGTCCTGCACCACGATATTCACCCGGGCGTCGGTACACTGGGCCGCCAGCCGGACGCTCACCAGCAGCTGCCAGGCGTGGTCGTAGTCCAGCGTGCAGCCTGCGTCGGGATACTCTGCCTTGAGCCGCCGGATGACCTCCAGAGCCAGCTCTTTTTTGGCCGTCAGGTCTTCGGCGGAGACGTTCTTTCCGCGCATACATTTCCCCTCATTTCTTGATTGGAGTGGCACAAGCATATCATGTTTTGCGAAATTTGTAAATGCTTTGTCGTTTATCTGAGAATCATTTTCATTATTTCTCTTGCCGCGGCGTGCAAAATGCGCTATACTATAAAAGAGAAAGATTCTCATGATCATTTCTGGAGGGAAGACCCATGAACGAACCGCTGGCGCAGCGTCTGCGCCCCAAAACGCTGGCTGATGTCTGCGGCCAGCAGCATCTTCTGGCCGAGGGACAGGTGTTCCGCCGCACCATCGAGAGCGGTCGTATCCCCAACATGATCTTCTACGGCCCCTCCGGCACGGGCAAGACCACCGTCGCCCGCATCATCGCCGAGAACAGCGGCATGACCCTCCATAAGCTCAACGGCACTTCCTGCGGCACCGGTGACATCAAAGCAGTGCTGAAGGACATCGGCACACTGGCCGGGGCAGGGGGCATCCTGCTCTACCTCGACGAGATACAGTACCTCAACAAAAAGCAGCAGCAGAGCCTTCTGGAGTGCATCGAGGACGGTTCTGTCACCCTTATTGCATCCACCACCGAGAACCCTTACTTTTACATCTATAATGCACTGCTGTCCCGCTGTACGGTGTTCGAGTTCAAGTCCCTCTCCGCCGCCGATGTGGAGCGGGGCATCCGCAACGCCCTGAAAAAGCTCTCGGAGTCGGAATCACAGCCTGTCGTGATGGACGAGGATGCCTGCGCCTACCTCGCCGAGAGTGCGGGCGGCGACCTGCGCAAGGCGCTGGGCTGTCTCGATTTCGTGGTGACGGCGGCCCCCATGGACGGAACCGGAAAGCACATCACCCTCGAGATGATACAGCAGGTCACCCGCCGCACGGCCATGCGGTACGACCGGGACGGCGACGACCACTACGACATTGTGTCGGCCTACCAGAAGTCCATGCGCGGCTCCGACCCCAACGCGGCCCTCCACTATCTGGCCCGTCTGCTGGAAGCGGGCGACCTGCCCTCGGCCTGCCGCCGGTTGATGGTCTGCGCCTGTGAGGACGTGGGCCTTGCATACCCGCAGATCATCCCCATCGTCAAGGCAGCAGTGGACGCAGCCAACATGGTGGGTCTGCCGGAAGCCCGGCTCCCGCTGGCCGATGCCGTCATTCTCGTGGCAACCAGCCCGAAATCCAACAGCGCCCACGACGCCATCAATGCGGCCATCGCCGATGTGCAGGCGGGGCGCACCGGCCCCATCCCGCGCCAGCTGCAGAACAAGCACTTCGACGGCGAGGATGCCGCCGTCAAGGGCCAGAACTACAAGTACGCCCACGACTATGAGAACCACTGGGTGGACCAGCAATATCTGCCCGACCTGCTCAAGGACGTGAAATACTATACGTTCGGCGACAACCGCACCGAACAGGCCGCCCGGGCCTACTGGGCGAAGATCAAGGGGGAAGACAAGCTCTGAACCCGGCCTTTATCCCGATACACACCCCATCATAAAAAGGAGAAAGACCATGCGTTATTCCAAACAGCGCGAGCTGGTACTGCAGAAAGTGGAGCAGCTCTGCGACCACCCTACTGCCGAGGAGATTTTCGACCTCGCAGCCAGGGAATGTCCCGGCCTGAGCCTTGGCACCGTCTACCGCAACCTCAACAGTCTCGTAGATTCAGGCCGCGTCCGCCGCGTCTCCATCCCGGGCAAGGCTGACCGCTTCGACCACACTCTGGGCTGGCACAGCCACCTCTACTGCAACTGCTGCGGCGGCGTCGTGGACGCTGACGTGGACGAAAAGCAGGTGATGAAGCTGGTGCGCAACCAGAAGGGCGTCGTGCAGGACTGCGCCGTGGTGCTGTTCGGCCTGTGCGAGGCGTGCGCCGGCAAGCAGGCTCAGTAAAAATAAACTCTTGCCCTCCAAGGCCAAAAAGGGTATACTATAAAGAGCTTTCTTTATAGTATCAGTATGTCTGCTGCCGGAGGTGTGTCCCCAGCGGCAGAGAAGGATGGTTTCATTGGAGTACATAGCATTTGAACATAACAACGCGGCGGCAGAGCTGGTCAAGCTGGCCTATGACACCCCGCCGCTGGCCTTCGTCCACAGCTACGGCTGCCAGCAGAATGTCAACGACGGCGAGCGCATCAAGGGTGTGCTGATGGACATCGGTTACGGCCTGTGTGACAAACCTGAGGACGCCGACCTCATCCTTTTCAACACCTGCGCCGTCCGTGAGCACGCCGAGCAGCGTGTTTTCGGTAACGTGGGCGCTCTCAAGGGCCTGAAAGAGAAGAAGCACGGCCTCATCATCGGCCTCTGCGGCTGCATGGCCAACCAGAAGCACGTTGTAGAAAAGCTGCGCCAGAGCTACCCCTACGTAGACCTCGTTTTCGGTGTGGACGGCATCGACACGCTGCCCCAGCTCATCGCTCAGAAATTGCAAAAACACAAGCGGGTGCTCATGGAGCCGGCTCAGCGCCCCGTCATCGTGGAGAATATCCCCATCCGCCGTGAGAGCGAGTTCCGTGCCTGGCTGCCCATCATGTATGGCTGTGACAACTTCTGCACCTACTGCATCGTGCCTTATGTCCGCGGCCGCGAAAAGAGCCGCAAGCCCGGCGACATCCTCGCCGAGTTCAAGAGTCTCGTGGAGGCAGGATATAAGGAGATCACCCTTCTGGGCCAGAATGTCAACAGCTACGGCAAGGGCCTCGAGGAGCAGGTGGATTTCTCCGACCTGCTCAACCTGCTCTGCACCGTCCCGGGCGACTACCACATCCGTTTCATGACCAGCCACCCGAAGGACGCCAGCTTCAAGCTCATCGACACCATCGCGGCCCAGCCGAAGATCTGCAAGCATCTGCATCTGCCGGTGCAGTGCGGATCTGACCGTCTGCTCGTCCAGATGAACCGTCACTATACCGTGGAGCACTACCTCGAACTCATCGAGTATGCCCGGAAGAAGGTCCCCGGCATTACCTTCTCCAGCGACATCATCGTGGGCTTCCCCGGTGAGACCGAAGAGGACTTCCAGAAGACCCTTGAGCTGGTGCAGAAGGTGGGCTATATGCAGCTGTTCACCTTCATCTACTCCAAGCGCACCGGCACCAAGGCGGCAGATATGCCCGACCCCACCCCTCGCAAGGAGAAGACCGACCGTATGACCCGCCTGCTCAAAGTTCAGGACGACATCGCAATGGCCCTCGTGAAGGCTCAGGTGGGCCAGACCGTCCGCGTCCTCGTGGAGGGCTATGGCCGCAATGAAGGCACCCTCTCGGGCCGTCTCGACAACAACCTTACCGTCGAGTTCAAGGCTGACCCCGCCCTCATGGGCAGCTATGCGATGGTGCGCCTCATGGGCGCCCGTGCCACCGTCCTGCTGGGCGAATTGGTTGAATAATGATATTCTGGATACACCATCCTAATATATAACACAGGAACGATAAAAGGAGACTATTACAATGGATTGCATCGACCTTTTCAAGCGTGCCGCCATGGCACTTCAGACCGACTCCCGCTATCTGGCTATGGACCAGGCCCGCAAGATGAACGACAAGGACGAGGAACTGCAGAACCTCATCGGTGAGTTCAATCTGGCCCGTATGGACCTGAACAACGAGATCGGAAAGCCCGAGCGCAGCGATGAGCGCATCGCCGAGCTGAACCAGAAGGTGAACGACCTCTACGGCAAGATCATGGCCGACGACGGCATGGTGGCCTACAACGAGGCAAAGCGCGACTGTGAGGCCCTCGTGAACTATATCGACGCCATCATCAACACTGCAATGAACGGCGGCGACCCCATGACCGTGCAGGAGCCTTCCGCTTCCTGCACCGGTAGCTGCTCCACCTGCGGCGGCTGCCACTAAGGCTTAAACCATGAAACACAAAACGCGGCTGTGCAATGCAGGGCCGCGTTTTGCTTGCAACAGGCAGTTTTGGATGGCAAACCGACAACTAGGGGAGGAAGGTGAACGGTCATGGCAGAGCTTTCGCCCATGATGCAGCAATATCTGGAGATCAAAAAACAACATAAGGATGAGATTCTATTCTACCGCATCGGTGACTTCTACGAGATGTTCTTCGACGATGCGCTCACAGCTTCGCGGGAGTTGGATCTGACCCTCACGGGCAAGCAGTGCGGCCTTGAAGAGCGTGCGCCCATGTGCGGCGTACCATTCCACAGCTACGAGGGCTATGTGGCCCGCCTCATCTCGAAGGGCTATAAGGTCGCCATCTGTGAGCAGGTGGAAGACCCGGCAAAGGCCAAGGGCCTCGTCAAGCGCGACATCATCCGCGTGGTCACGCCCGGCACCGTCATTGAGAGCAGTATGCTTCAGGATGACAAAAACAACTACATTGCGAGTATTTTCTTGAAAGGCGGCGCGGCAGGTCTCTGCTTCGCGGACGTTTCCACCGGCACGGCCCATATCACAGAGCTCAAGCGGGAGAAGATCGCCCCGGCGGTCATTGCGGAACTCTGCCGCTACAACCCCAGCGAGGTGCTGATGAATCCGGGCCTGCTGGACTGCCGGGAGATCACTGCCTACATCAAAAAAAATATGAACTGCGCCGTCGAGCTGGTGGAAGAGGAGCGGTACGCCCCGGGCCTCGTGGCCATCTCCCTCGAGAACCAGTTTGGCCGCGACTGGGCCGCAAAGACCGGTATCACAGAAGACGGCCTTGTCCGCTTTGCAATGGCCGCGCTGCTGGAATATCTCCATGATACGCAAATTAAAGGCGTCGAGCGCCTGAAAACGGTCATCACGTATAATGAAGCCCAGTTCATGCGGCTGTCGCAGGTCACCCGGGCCAACCTCGAGCTCACCGAGACGCTGCGGGGCCGCGAAAAGCGGGGAACGCTGCTCTGGGTGCTGGACAAGACCAGCACCGCCATGGGCAAGCGGATGCTCCGCAGCTGGATCGAGCAGCCGCTCATTTCCAGCGCCGCCATCAACCGCCGCCTCAACGCGGTGGAAAGCCTTGTGAACCAGACCATGCAGCGGGGCGATTTGATCGAACAGCTCCACTACATCGCCGACCTCGAGCGCCTGATGACCCGCGCGGTCTACGGCTCCGCCACCCCCAAGGAGATCTACACGATGGCCCAGACCTGTGAGCGCCTGCCGGAACTGCGGGCGCAGGCCGAGAGCTGCAGCTGCCCGGAGTTGACTGCGCTTGCGGGACAAATCGACCTGCTGGATGACGTGAAGACGGCCATCCTTGCCGCCATCGACCCGGAAGCGCCCTCCACCCTCAAGGACGGCGGCGTCATCGCCAAAGGCTACCACCCCGAGGTAGATGAGCTGCGCTCCATCCGCGACAACACCAAGGGCGTCCTCGCCCAGCTGGAAACGCGCCTGCGGCAGGAGACCGGCATCCCCAAGTTGAAAATCGGCTACAATCACGTCTTCGGCTACTACATCGAAGTCAGCAACTCCTATAAATCCATGGTCCCCGAGACCTACATCCGCAAGCAGACCCTCACCTCCGGTGAGCGCTATATCACCCAGGAGCTGAAAGAGCTGGAAAGCAAGATTTTAGGTGCGCATGAGCGTCTCATTGCGCTGGAGCACCGGCTCTTCTCGGAACTGCTGGAAACTATCGGCGGTCAGCTCGACCGCATCCAGCGGACGGCAAATGCTGTGGCCGAGCTGGACGTGCTGGCGGCGCTGGCGCAGGTGGCCGCTGAAAACAACTACTGCCGCCCTGTGGTGGATGACAGCGACGAGCTTACCATCACCGAGGGCCGCCACCCGGTGGTCGAGCAGATGCTGAAAGGCAGCCTCTTCGTCCCCAACGATACCAGGCTCAACTGCACCACTGACCGCTGTCTCATCATCACTGGCCCGAATATGGCAGGCAAATCGACGTATATGCGCCAGAACGCCCTTATCGCTCTGATGGCACAGATCGGCTCCTTCGTCCCAGCGTCCAGCTGTCATGTGGGCGTCGTGGATGCCATCTTTACCCGCATTGGCGCATCGGACGACCTTGCCGCCGGCCAGTCCACCTTCATGGTCGAGATGACCGAGGTGGCCGAAATTCTCAAGAACGCCACCCCCAAGAGCCTCGTTGTGCTGGACGAAATTGGCCGCGGTACCTCTACTTTCGACGGCATGAGCATCGCCCGGGCCGTGGTGGAGCACATCTCCGACCCAGCCAAGGGCCTCGGCTGCAAGACCCTCTTCGCCACCCATTACCACGAGCTGACTGACCTGGAAGGGGCCATCGAGGGCGTCAAAAACTACAACATCGCGGTCAAAAAGAGGGGAGAGGACATCACTTTCCTCCGCCGCATCATTCGCGGCCCCGCCGACGACAGCTACGGCATCGAGGTGGCGAAGCTGGCCGGTCTGCCCGGCACCGTGACGCGCCGCGCCCACGAGGTGCTGCGCACTCTGGAAGCGTCTGCCCCGAAGAACAAGGTGGAGCAGATGGATTTCGACGCCCTGCAGGAGTATTCTTCGCCTGCCGTCCCCAGCGAGATGATGGAAAAGCTCGAGGCACTGGACGTTGAGACCCTGACCCCCATCGAGGCACTGAACTTCCTGTATGAGCTGAAAAAGACCCTGAGCGGCAGCCTGAATGGCTGATTTTATTTGAAACGGAGGGAAACGAATGGCAGAGATACACGTTCTCGACAAGCACACGGCAGAACTTATCGCCGCCGGTGAGGTGGTTGAGCGGCCCGCATCGGTCGTCAAGGAGCTTCTGGAAAACTCCATCGACGCCGGTGCGTCTCAAATCACCGTCTCGATCGAGTCGGGCGGCGTCCGTCTGATTGAAATCAGCGACAACGGCACCGGCATCGAGGCAAAATACATCCCCACGGCTTTCATCCGCCATGCCACCAGCAAGATTCGGACGGAAGACGACCTCACCAGCATCCACACGCTGGGCTTCCGCGGCGAAGCGTTGGCCTCTATCGCCAGCGTGGCCCGCGTCGAAGTGCTCACCCGCACCGAGGCCGACGAGTGCGCTTCCCTCTACCGTATCGAGGGCGGGGAAGAGCAGCCCATCGAGCCGGGTGCGCGAGGCGTCGGCACCACCATCCGGGTCTGTGACCTCTTTTTCAATACTCCTGCCCGGATGAAATTCCTCAAAAAGGATTCCAGCGAGGGTACCTTCGTGGCCGACATCGTGGGCCATGTGGCCCTGAGCCACCCCGAGGTGAGCTTCAAGTTCATCCGCGAAGGCAAACTGCAGTATGTCACCCCCGGTGACGGCCAGCTCCGCAGCGCGGCTTATGCTGTGCTGGGCCGGGAGTTCAGCCGTGACCTCGTGGAGGTGGATAACCGTGAGGGTGTTTACCGGGTCTGGGGTCTCATCACCCAGCCCCGCAGCTGCCGCGCCAGCCGCAGTATGCAGTATTTCTATATCAATGGCCGCTATGTCCGCAACCGCACCATGATGGCGGGCATGGAGATGGCGTTCAAGGGTACCACGATGCAGGGAAAGTTTCCTGGAGGGATCTTGCTTCTTGAGATGCCTGCCGACCTTGTGGATGTCAACGTCCATCCGGCAAAAACAGAAGTCCGCTTTGCCCGGGAAAACGACATCTTCGACCTCATCTACCATGCTGTCAAGCTGGCGCTGAGCCAGCCTGGTACAGGGGAGAGACAGTTCGTCTTTGACAGTGAGAAAGAAAATAATGTATCTAACAAACATGAAAATAGCGGAAACAAAGAAGAAAGTCCTGTAAAGAACAATAGCTTTACAGGACTTTCAGCGGTGATTTCGGGTCAGGCAGAGCCGGGAAGCCTGCCGCACCCGGAGGAAAAACCTCTCCGCCCAGCGGCACCGGCAGCGTCTGTGACACCCCGCACGACACAGCCCTCTGCCCCGGAGCGGGACATCCTCCCGCTGCCCGTAAAAGCCCCGGAAAAGGCTGCGCCGGCATCGGAACACACATGGACAACGGTTGCGGCCTTCGAGCCTCTTCCGATGAACGCTGCCCTTCACAGTCCTGAGCCGCCGCAGAAGGAAAGTGTCCTTGAGCCGCCGCCTTTCCGGGCTGCATCCAGTGAGTCACAGCTGGACATCGAGGCAGACATCGACCTGCCGGATGTCACCCGCGATCACATGGCCGCGTGGGAGCCTGCCCCGGATGAACCGGAGCGTCCGCCGCTGCCGGAGGCTTCGGATGAACCTCAGCAGAGCGCAGCCCCGGAGCAGCTGGGCTTTGACGTTCAGGATGGCCCGGAGCCTCTGCGGTATGTGGGTGAGATCTTCCGCACCTATATCCTCGCGGAGCGGGGCGACGAGATCTGCATCATTGACAAGCACGCCGCCCATGAACGCCAGCTCTTCGAGAAACTGGCCGCCCACTACGGCGATGTCCCCAGTCAGCTTCTCTTGGAGCCGTTGGTGGTGGAGCTCTCCGCCGAGGAAAAGACCGCTCTGCTGACCAACCTCGACCTGCTGGAAAGCGCCGGCCTCGAGGTGAGCGATTTCGGCGGCAGCTCGGTCTGCCTGCGCTCGGTCCCTGCTGATGTGGAGCAGAGCAGTGCCGAAGATTTGTTGGTCGAGCTGGCGGCAAAGCTGGCCCACGGCAGCCGCGACGCGTTGAACGAGCGGACAGAGTGGGTGCTCCATTCCATCTCCTGCCGCGCCGCCATCAAGGCGGGCGACCACACCTCGCCGCAGGAGCTGATGGCGCTGGCCGAAAAAATTCTCTCCGGCGAAGTGCCGCCCTTCTGCCCCCATGGGCGCCCCTGCGTTCTCAAACTCACCCGAAAGGAGCTGGAAAAGCAGTTTGGCCGAATCGTGTGATAAAAATCAGAAGCATCCGGTGCTGGCCGTCGTCGGCCCCACTGCCACCGGCAAGACCGCTCTCGGCGTGGCGCTGGCCGAAGCTTTCGAGGGCGAAGTCATCAGCGCCGACTCGATGCAGATCTATAAAGGATTAGACGTCGGTACGGCGAAGGTCGCGCCTGATGAGACCCACGGTATCCCGCACCATGCGGTGGATATTCTGGAGCCGGATGAGCTCTTCAGCGTGGCGGATTTCGTGACGTTGGCCGGAACGCTCGAGGCGGACATTTCCGCCCGGGGCCGTCTGCCTATCCTCGTGGGCGGCACGGGCCTCTATGTCCAGAGCTTTTTGTACGGTGTCCGCTTCGCCGCCGAGAAGACGCCGGACGGCCTGCGGGAACAGCTGGCCGCTGAGCTGGCCGAAAAAGGTCCGGAGGCCATGTACAAAGAGCTGCAGACTGCCGACCCGGAAGCCGCCGCCGCCATCCATCCGAACAATCAGGTGCGGGTCCTGCGGGCACTGGAACATTTCCGCGCCACCGGCAAGCGTCTGAGCGAGCAGAAAGCCCAGTCCCTCCCGCCGGAGCGGCCCTATCGTTCGTTGGTGCTGGGGCTGGACTTTCCTGACCGCGCCCAGCTCTACCGCCGCATCGACCTGCGGGTGGACAAGATGCTGGACGCCGGCCTCCTCGATGAGGCAAAGCTGGTCTATGACCACCGCCAGACCTACCGCACGGCAGCGCAGGCCATCGGCTACAAGGAGTTCTTCTCCTATTTTGAGGGGACGGCCCCGCTGGATGCCTGCACCGAAAAGCTCAAGCAGGCCTCCCGCAACTACGCCAAGCGCCAGCTGACCTGGTTCCGCCATATGGACGGCGTGGTCTGGCTGGACGCCTCTGCGCCGGACGTTACAGCCCGGGCCGTGCAGCTGACCCAAGAATTTTTAGCGAAAGGGTGACCTTTTATGATGGATAGACCACGCTCTGATCCCGGCGCGTCCAGCGCTTTGGGCAAGCTGGCAGGCTTCGTCATCGCCGTCGTGGTGCTGGCGGGCATCTATGTGGGCTATCAGGCCCTGCAGGTGCTCTTCCCGCCCAACACCTATGAGACGGCACTTCTTGCCACCGTGGCGGATACGGTGGACGCCGACGGAGTTCTCCTCTTCGATGAGGTCTATGTTCCCGGCGGCGGAACGCTGGGCTATCTCGCGGCCGACGGCGAGCGCGTCTCGGCGGGGGCTGCAGTAGCGGAGATCTACAGCAGCCCGGAACAGGCGGGCCTCCGCCAGCAGCTCACGAGTCTGAACGACCAGATCGAGCTTCTGCAGCGCTCTCAGAATACCACCGCCACCCAGCTGGATTCTCTGAAAAAAGAGCGGGCGTCCGCGCTTTATGATATGATGGATGCGCTGGACAGCTCTGCCTACGACGAGACAGCCCAGGGCGAAGAAAACTACATCCTCGCTCAGAACAAGCTCTGGGTCATCACGGGTGAAGTCTCGGACTTCTCGGCCCAGATCGCCTCCCTCACTGAGCAGTCGGCGCAGGTGCAGGCCCAGCTGGGAGAGCCGACCCAGATCACCGCCCCTCAGACGGGTTACTTCATCCGTAACTCTGCCACCGGGCGGCTCAACGCCGGGGCAGACGACATCCTCGCGCTGAACACCACCGACCTGCAGGCGTATCTGAACTCTGACCCCGAGCTGCCGCTGGACGGCTGCGCGGGCAAGATCGTCTCGGGCTTTGCGTGGCGGTATGTCGGCCTCTGTTCGGCCAAGGAAGGGGAGAAGCTGCTGGGCGACAACGGCAAGCCCCTGACCCGCTCGGTGAAGATAAAGTTCCCCGGCCAGATGGAAACGCCCCTCAAGGCCTCCGTCTCCGAGGTGACCATCGACGAAGCGACCGGTCTGGCCTGCTTTGTCATCACCTGCGAGATCATCAACGGCGATGTGCTGCGGCTCAACCGGGCCAGCGCCCAGATCATCGTGGGCGAGACCACCGGCCTGCGCGTCCCCATCGACGCTATCCATTACCTGAAAGAGGACGGTACTGAGTCTGAGACACAGGGCGAGAACTACATCCCGGGCGTCTATGTCAAATACGGCAATCTTGCCCGTTTCTGCAAGATCGACCCCGTGGATAATGACCATCCGCTGGTGACGGACGGCGAGTACCGCATCGTCATGCCCAGCAGCTCGGATAAGACAAAAACCGTCAGCGAAGTCCGACTTTACGACGAGATCATCGTCTCCGGACAAAATTTGTATGATGGAAAGCTTTTGTAGTTATTGACATCTGACGCAAAAAATCAGATAATAGAAAAAGCTATTAGCAACTCTTTTTCACAAAGGGGTGCCAGGCAGCGTGAGCTGCCCGAATGAAAGGAGCAAGTTTCTATGTCTTTTGTGGACAGCCTGAAAAAAGGGCTTTTCGGCAGTGAGGACGATTACGACGATCAGTACATGGACGACGGTCCTCAGATGGTGAATAACAACAGCGGTCTCGGCGTCGCAGGCGACGGAGAAGAGGACGAGCCCGAAGAGAGCGCAGCCCCCAAGCGGAACGGCAAGGTGGTCAACATCCATGCTACCACCCAGCTCAAGGTCGTTCTGGTCAAGCCCGAGCACTTTGAGGATGCCAGCACCATTGCAGACCACCTGAACAACAAGCGCACCGTCGTGCTGAATCTGGAATCCACCAACAAGGAAGTTTCCCGCCGTCTGGTGGACTTCCTCTCTGGTGTGGCCTACGCCAACAACGGCCAGATCAAGCGGGTGGCCAACAGCACCTTCATCATTACTCCCTACAATGTAGACATCATGGGCGACCTGCTGGACGAGCTGGAGAACAATGGCGCGTTCTATTGATACCCAGCAAAGCGCCGTGCGGGGCTTCGTCCCGGCGCAGAACGATGAGGAACGCTTCCTCATGCGTCATGTCGAGGACCTGGCCCGCGCCGCCTTTGGCCGGGGCATCGCCCGTTATTCGGCGTTTCTGAGCGACAGGGAACAGCAGCTGGCGCAGGCGGCACTCAACCGTGCCGGTGCGCCGGAGGAAAGCTGCCGCTTCGAGGGCGGCTGGCCCGACGCCGAGCGCCGGGTGCTCTGCCTCGAGCCGGAAGACTGCTACCCTGCAAGCCCTGTCTGCTGCGTCCGGCTCAGGTGTCGTGCGCTGGCCGGGGCGCAGCTGCCCGTCCATAAGGATTATCTGGGCAGCCTGATGGGGTTCGAGCTTCGCCGCGAGGCGCTGGGCGACATCGTCCTGCCGCCGGAGGAGCCGGGTACCGCTTATCTGTTCGCGCTGGAGCCTGCTGCAGCCCTTATCTGTCAGGAGCTGCGCAGTGTGGGCCGCACCGAGGTGACGGCTCAGCAGCTGGCGTTGGACGAAGTACCGGAGTTTGCACAGGCAGAGCGCCAGTTACAGACCGCGACCGTATCGTCGCTGCGTCTGGATGCTGTACTTGCCGCCATGCTGCGGTGCAGCCGGGGCATGGCCGCAGAGCTTGTGGCAGCGGGAAGGGTAGAGATCAACCATCTGCCCGTTTCCAGCGCCCATGCGCCGGTATACGAATCTGATGTGTTCACAGTGCGGGGCAAAGGGCGCTTCCGCCTCACGGCCCTGCCGGGAAAGAGCAAAAAAGACCGACAAATCATTGAGTTCTTCCAATATTGAGAAGGACGACTGGATAAACTGGAGGAGATCATTATGCTGACACCGCAGGACGTGCGCTCTGTCCAATTCGAAAAGAACCTCCGCGGCTACCGTACCGAGGATGTTGACCACTTTCTGGATAAGGTAGAGCAGCAGCTCGAGCAGGATGCGGAGCAGATGGAGGCCCTGCGCAAGCAGGTGGCCGACCTGACTGCCGAGAACGAGACCCTGCGCCGCAATATGCAGAGCTATGAGGCCGACGGCGATATGCTCAAGAGCGCCCTCATCAATGCGCAGCGCATGGGCGAAAACGTCATCCGCGAGGCCAACCAGAAGGCCGAAGACATCCTGCACCGTGCAAATCTGCGCGGCGACGACATCATCCGGGATGCCAACGAGCTGCTGCAGAAGGCCAGCGACCGCGCCGACGAGATCATCAGTGACGCCAACGACAAAAAGATGGCCGAAGAGCGCGAGTATGACCGCGTTCGTCTCGAGGTCACCCGCTTCAAGTCCGACGTGCTGAACCTTTACCGCACCCATGTGGAGTCCCTGAGCCGTCTGCCGGAGTTCCAGCAGAAAGAAGAGACCTCCGCACAGGATGCCGAGGCTGAGCTGCCCGAAACCGAGGATGCCGATACCACCGAGGAAGCAGCACCCGCTGCGGACGCTGCCGAGACGGAAGACGCCGCCCCCGAGAAGGCCAGCGAGGACTTCTGGGAGAAGGACGAATCTCAGCTCAAGCTCGACCCGCCCCCGGCAGACGCCAACGCTGCCTTTCAGGGCGTGAGCTTCAGCGAATAATTCCCTAAGCATCGACAGCAAGGCATCATTTGTGTGCCGTAAAGCTGTTTTGATAAAATAAGCGCGTAGCTGCGCTGTTTGCGATTGCAAAACCAATAGAGGAGAGTGTAAAACCAGTGGCTAAGAATAAGTCTCAGTACGACAGTACTCTGAACCTGCCCAAGACCCTGTTTGAGATGCGCGCCGGCCTGCCCAAGAAGGAACCGGTCATGCTCAAGGATTGGGACGACAACGACCTGTACAACCAGCTCATGAAGCACAACGAGGGCAAACCTCAGTTCATCCTGCACGATGGCCCTCCGTATGCCAACGGCAATATCCACATGGGTACCGCGCTGAACAAGATCATCAAGGACATCATCATCCGTGAGAAGAACATGGAGGGCTTCCAGGCTCCCTATGTACCCGGCTTTGATACCCACGGCCTGCCCATTGAGCTGAAGGCCCTGTCCTCCGTCGGCGAGAAGAAGAAGGACATCTCCAAGCTCGAGCTGCGCCAGATCTGCGAGAAGTTCGCCACCGAGCACATCGACATCATGAGCGACCAGTTCAAGCGTCTGGGCGTTATCGGCGATTTTGAGCATCCCTATCTGACCCTCAAGCCCGAGTTTGAGGCCCGCCAGATCGAGATCTTCGGCGAGATGGCCAAGAAGGGCTATATCTACAAAGGTCTGAAGCCTGTCTACTGGTGCCCCGACTGCCGCACCGCTCTGGCTGAGGCCGAGATCGAGTACGGCGAGGACGAGTGCGACTCTATCTTCGTCCGCTTCCACGTTTCTCAGGATCCCAACGGCGTTCTGGCAAAGCACGGCATCCCGATGGAGAAGACCTACTTCGTCATCTGGACCACC
>ERZ791577.783-NODE-783-length-18927-cov-17.206920_pt1 | contig 18927 bp, 9 predicted proteins | sample MGYA00509969_ERZ791577 | MGnify/ENA primary metagenome ERZ791577 (study PRJEB30046, sample SAMN00791917) | human gut metagenome | study: EMG produced TPA metagenomics assembly of the A metagenome-wide association study of gut microbiota in type 2... | reverse complement strand
AAATGCCCTCATGCCCTCACAGTGTTTACTTTCTCACACAGACGTATATTACTTACTATCAGATACATACATTAATATTTATCTATTTCCCGAAATTCAAGAGACAGCCGTTTTTCAGGCTTTTTCTCTTCCATGTCATGCCCAATGCAGCCTTTACGGATTTATACCGATAGCACAAAGCATATCTCCCGATTATACGATACAAACATAGGGATGTAGTTACGCAAGGATAGGAACAGGTTTACATCAAAATTCCTTCATGATTGCTCAACCAAACTACAGGGCCGACGCATTAAAAATTATTGTCCTGCAAAAGTTGTGACAAATAGTTTTCATCCCATCCCGCTTTTAGTCTTTTCAGATTCATACTTCCTTTTGTTGTTTTCTCATTCTTAAGCATAGTAAGCGCCATCTTTGTTGCCACCGAAAAGTTTCTGGCTGCATTTTTCACCTTTTTACTGTAGTCTTCTCGAAAGGTAACATCCAGTTGCCAATGAAGATTATTCTCAATAGACCAATGCTGCCTGATGGCAGATGCAATCTTCTCAGGTTGGGTATTATCAAGTGAAGTTACATAGTATCTGACCTCTTGAGTATATTCCCCTGTTGCGACTATTGTTCTTTCCGACTTTATCCCTACAACAGACTTCAACCCCACAAGTTTCTTCTTGAACATTTTCTCCATTATAGATCCATAACTGACTACAGTACAGTTTCTTTTCTCAATCCTTCCATGTCCGGCATTTTTCCGACACATGCCTGATGACTCTATTGATTATTTCATCTCTATCCTGATAATCATCAATGATTTGTTTAGCCGGTTGATATTTTTTTTTCTTATTCTCCTTTATAGCGATAATATAATTTGCATCATGCCCAATAATGGTCTGGGTTATATCTTTCTGGCATCCCATCGCGTCAATTGTAACAATACAACCACTTAGTTCCAAAGAGTTAATTAACAATGGAATAGCTGTAATCTCATTGCTTTTGTCATCTACTTTCACCTGACCTAAAGAAATTCCATTAGCGGCAGACCAGGCGGAAACCATCCATAATTTGAATCCTTCTTTTCCCCTAGTATGTTCTCCATCACATTGGCTTGGACCACGCATGAGCTTGCCATCTATAGCTACAACGCCTTTCACCTCCTGACAGACTTGTTTTACCCAATTACGGAAGATCAACTCAAAATACTCGGGCTTTATTATACTGAAGAATCTATTAAAAGTATCATGACTAGGGATGAACTCCAGACCAGGTATGCGACTTTTGAAAAAAGCAATTTTCGCATTGCCAAATTCCTCAATCTCATTCCAGGATTGGGCGCCACAGATTACAGCAGCAATGGATATATAGATAATAGTTTCCATTTTATGTACTTTTTTGCGGTTCATCCTAGGATCTTCTATTTGTTTACAAAGGTCAATTATACCAATTTTCATGTTAGTTTATGTTTTAATATATCTTATAAAGACAAGAAAAACAATCGACATAATCAAATAATAACGCATTAATAATCAACAATATAACAAATAAATAACAAGGAATAATATAGTAAAAAATATAATGCATCCGCCATAACCACGGATGTGATTAAGTCTAGTCACCTTTGTGGTTAACTTTAACCACTCTTGTGGTTAGACTTAACCACCTAGGTAGATAAGCAATTACAAACATATAAAAAGTAGGAAAAGAAAAGAAAGAAAAGAAATAAGAGACAGGGAAATATGCACACATAGACTACCACCAACTCGATTCACAAGCCATGCAGCTGCTTTATAAGAACGAACGTTAGGGGGTGAATGATGAAAAAGAGTAGGGTATTGTGGCAAAACAACACCGAATTTGAGCAAATTTTGCCTTTGGAGCAGTTTTTCAAATATCACTTTTCTTCTGCTACTTCAGAGAAGAAGGAAGAAGGGAGACCGCTCATGAAGATTTTCAATTACCCGAAAGGACATACGCATAAAAAGAACTATAAATCAACAATATAAATTATTCCAGACGCATTCCCTGCAAGCTGAGCATTCCCCCAAAAGCCAGCAATAAAAGTACTTTGTATCATGCGATAAAGTCTGAATAATTTATTTTTAAGCATCGGTGTTAGTGAGGGCAATGCCCTCACTAACACCGATGCTACCACCACTAATAAGCAGTTCATTATAAATAAGTTATGGCAAAAAATGAGGGCATGAGGGCATTTTCGCGTCCAACTTTCTATTGTTTTTTGCCATGTTCCAATAAATTTCTTCAGATGAACCCATTTTTGCCTGTTACTGATTATTTCTAATAAGGTATCTCATAAATTATACTTTATCCACATCAACCATCGACATAAATTAAGAAACAAAAGATCATAAAATCCTTTTAGGAGAGAACAAAAGATGAAAAGTTTCTGTATTCCCCTCTGTGACATACCTACTTAAAAACAAAACATTATTCCAAAAGAATTCGCTGAAAATACAGGAAATAAAAAGGAAATCAGTAACTTTGTATGTTATCATTTAAAAACAAAAAAGTATGGGCAATAAGATTTATCCTATCGGTATACAGAATTTTGAAAGTCTCCGCCTGGATGGCTATTTCTATATTGATAAAACAGCATTGATTTATCAATTGGTGAAATCCGGACGCTATTATTTCCTGAGCCGCCCACGCCGCTTCGGAAAAAGCCTGCTTATCTCCACTCTGGAAGCTTATTTCCAAGGGAAAAAGGAACTTTTTCAAGGACTGGCTATGGAAAAACTGGAAAAGGACTGGACAAAATATCCCATACTGCACATTGACCTGAATACACAGAAATATGATAGTCCGCAAAGTTTGGAAAGCAAACTGAACCGTACATTGGTAACCTGGGAAAAGCTATATGGAAGCGAGCCTGCCGAAGATTCCTTGTCCATGCGTTTTGAAGGCACCATTCAGCGCGCTTATGAACAAACAGGCCAACGTGTAGTGATTCTGGTAGACGAATATGACAAGCCCATGTTGCAAGCCATCGGCAATAAAGAATTGCAAAATAGTTTTCGCGAAACACTTAAAGCATTCTACGGAGCATTGAAAAGCAAGGATGGCTGCATCAAATTCGCCATGCTGACAGGAGTAACTAAGTTTGGAAAAGTAAGTGTATTCAGTGATCTGAATAACCTGGATGATATTTCGATGTGGAATGAATATATAGAATTATGTGGCATCAGCGAAAAAGAAATTCATAAGAATTTGGAAACCGAACTTCATGAATTTGCAGATGTACAAAAGATGACCTATGACAGCTTCTGCGAAAAACTAAGACAATATTATGATGGCTATCACTTCACCCACAACTCCATCGGCATGTATAATCCGTTCAGTCTGCTCAATGCTTTCAAGCGCAAGGAATTTGGCAGTTACTGGTTCGAGACGGGGACTCCTACTTACTTGGTGGAACTGCTAAAAAGACATCATTACAATCTGGAACGGATGGCACACGAAGAGACCAATGCCCAAGTGTTGAACAGCATTGATTCGGAGTCAACCAGTCCCATTCCTGTTATCTATCAAAGTGGATATCTTACTATAAAAGGATATGATGAAGAGTTCGGTATCTATCATTTGGGCTTTCCAAACAAAGAAGTGGAAGAAGGGTTCATACAGTTTCTTGTACCTTATTATACCAGCATGAACAACGTTGAATCTCCATTTGAGATACAAAAGTTTGTCCGTGAAATACGTTCCGGCGACTACAATTCTTTCTTCCAACGCCTGCAAAGCTTTTTTGCAGACACTACATACGAGATTATCCGTGAACAGGAACTGCATTACGAGAATGTACTTTTCATCATCTTTAAGCTGGTAGGTTTCTATGTCAAAGTGGAGTATCACACCAGCAGGGGCCGCATAGACCTCGTTTTGCAGACAGACAAGTTTATCTATATAATGGAGTTTAAACTGAACGGAACAGCGGAAGAAGCCTTACAGCAGATTAACGACAAGCATTACGCACTTCCTTTTGAAACAGACGGACGAAGACTGTTTAAAATAGGAGTGAACTTCAGTGCTGAAACACGGAATATTGAAAAATGGATTGTTGAATAATGATTCTGTCATTTCTATTATTTTGAATATCAGTGAAGAATCTGTAAACAATAAAAGAGTTGTTGTAAACAGATTCTTCACTCATGTTCAGGATGATAAGCTATATAATGATATCATCAAACAGATACGAAAATATCCTATCTCATATCATCCACGGGAATCACTTCCTGCATATAAATGGCATCCAGGCTCCAAAGGGCGGCATCATTGGTACTGATACTTGTACATTCATCCAAAGGAGCGGGAACTTCCGGCGGAAGAACAGTTTCTATACGGAAAGGTGGAGCCGGAGTATGTTCCAAGCGGGAAAACAAATCTGTCCAAGCCTCTTCCGCCATTTTTGCATTACGGGTATGATAGGCTGCATATCCCAACAAACGGGATATACGGAAACGATTCTTCCTTAACTCCCATGCTTTCTGCTTATAACGGGCGGCAAGATCAAGCCATGCCTCATTCCATTCGGGATAATCAACCATACGGATCATTTCATTCATGACTTCAAAACCTCCCATGATGGTCATCAAATGATTTGTACTTTCTAACTTGGGATCACATTCGCTGGTAATAATCCCTGTAGCCGGATCATAACCTAAAGCCAACGGACCTGTAAAGATACGGTTGGGCAGTGCCACAATACTTTTCATCCCGGCTATAATTTTGTCACGGTAAACCGTATTGCCGGTACGTTCCCATTCAGTCATCCAGTTTCCGGCGTATGCCAACCAGTCGGGACCGATGCGGAGACGTGCAGGTGCCGTACAAGGATACTGACTGCGAGGTTGTGCCAGACGCATGGGGTCCAGCGTGTACAATTTCTGATCGGCATCTTTTACTTCGGTCATTAAATCACCGCATCGGTCGTCCGTAGTAAGATAATAGTAGAAACGATTCCAGGCAGCCTGACTGATCCGTGCTTCTTTAGCTCCACACCCCCAATGACTGACGTTGTGCCGGCTACCCAATCCTGCATTCGGACCGATATGATATACATCCACTTCCGCCGTATGACGGGTCATGGCTTCTGCCATGCGCCAGATATCAGCACGCCCGGTACGCAGGAAATTATACCATAGCCACATATTAGAAGCCAGTTCCGTGTTATCCCATGCAAAACCTCCGATGTCATAACGCCAGGTATGGCGGACAGGATCGTATGCATGCATCACATCCCCATAATTCCAGAAACCATACCATTTGTTTTGCTCTATCGCTTTTTGATAGAAGCTGATATAAGCATCCAGCCTGTCTTCCACCCGGGCACGGAAAGGAGTACTACGATCGGGAAGGCTCCAAACACCAAACGCCTGCTTGGCATGCAAATAGTCAGGTACAGGCATCAGCACTCCCGGTCCGGCAAGTTGTTTAGCTTGTTCTGCAAAAGCTTTCTTTCCGCTATAACCACCCTGAGGTATCAAGGTAAGAGTCGTTGTACGGGCAATCCCGTAAGGGGTGCTCATTCCTTCTTGCACATCTTCGTAACTGGCATTCAAGTCATGGGCCACATTATCATAATGGCGCAAGTCCATCGGTTCAGCATCCGGACTCCATATCCATGCGGTAAGAGCAGCCACCGGAGTTTTTGCATCCGAGATTTCAATAGAAGACGGATAAGACTGCCAGAAATCATGCAACCCAAGCCCTATGCCTCCGGTTATATCTCCGGCAAAGGCATAACCCTCACTACGTGTACCGGAAAAAGTACCTATCCAAGGATTATTGTCATTGGCACGTTTACGGATTGAAAATGCATCCGCTGTCAGTTGGGACAGACGATAGCTGTCCCAAGAAGCCCAATGATCAAGCAAAGCACGGTTCTTTTCGTCAAAAGCTTCATAAGGAGGAATGCGTTTTCCTTCCATCTGCTGTTGCTGTAACGAAGATTCTCCATTTCCGGTTTTACCCAATGTAAGTATGCGTCGTCCCACCAAAGGCTGAACGGGCTCGCTCCAGACTCCACCATCGGCACAAGAGAAAGCTACATGGCGATTGTATAAAGCCTCACGCATAGGAACGTCAAAACGAACTCCCAAGGCGCGAATGAAATCTTTGTTCTGATCTCCGTCATATACAAAGCTATGCACCATTTTCACTTGCTCACTGCCACCATAAAAATAAAGCCGTACCACAAAGGGCAACCACTCACGACCCTTCGGACTTTTGTGTACCCCTTCCAATTTAACAAGCGCACGCACAGAACCGGCGCGCTCTACAGTCACAGATTTCAGTTCTCCTATATAATTAGTGAAAGAAACTTGAGAAGTACTTTCAAGTACCGGTTCGCTTTGCGTATGGCATATAAGCCTAGCCTTTTCTCCTACTTTCACACCTTTATATAACAGACTATCTATCAAAAATTCGCCTTGACGAGGTATATATGCTGAAATGACTCCGGTAGAGATATGAATACCCTGTGATGTTTCTGCCACAGAAACGGACTTTTTTTTATCTGTATCCGGCAGTTTGGATTTCGCTTTAGATTTCTTTACCGCCTTTTCCAGAGTCAGTTTTTCTGTTCCGGCAGGAATAACTCCTGCTATTCCTCCCCACTTTACAGAACCATCCGGCCAATAAGCCAAAGTCCAGGTATCAATAGGAATATCCTCACCACTCTCTGCAGATAGCCGTAACTTGTTTTCCGGAAAAACTTCCCCTTTATCAAAAGGCACTCCGAAACTTACGGCCTTATCCTGCCGGGGAGTTTCACCAATCCATTGCAAAGGAACAGTAGCCACTTCTTGCGATGAGCATTCATAACTGAAATTTGTAATACGAGTACGCGACAAAGTGGTACGAAAACCAAACCAGCCTTCCCGTAACGGTTCAGCATCCCTGAAGTCCACCAAGCGCTCACCGTCTATGTAATAACTAACCCTATTGTTCTCGTTGGTAATCTTGATATGATACCAATGATTCGGCTTCAGCAAATGTCCGGCATCCGTATATTCCTTTAGAATAGCAGGACGGGCTTTAGGATTTGTAATACCCGACTCATCCCCATCATAACGACGGAAACGTGTAGTAGAGTTATGATTGCCACCATATCCCAAATAGTAAAGCTGTAAAGAATAACAATTCAAAAATATACCGCTACGCCATTTTTCGCGCTTCCATAAATTATCGGGATATTGAGGGTCTGATGCCATCCAGAAGCAGTTCAAATCACTCAGACGATCTCCATCCGACTCCACCACCACACATGCATCATATTCAATGGTCACTTTTCCACTCATCTTCTCTTTTCTCCAGAGAGTCAATCCCTTGGGAGATACTATTTCAGCGGTATCTCCCTGAAACGTCACTTTATAATCAGGCGATTCCGATTCAACCTTCCAGTATTTAGTAAACTGACGGGAATTTAAACCGGAAACCCTATTATCCTGTGCCTTTGACGTAAAGACAACTAATAGAAATAAAAACAGAAACAGATTTTTCATACGATGTTGTTTTGTTTTCATTTACTTTAAAAAGTCTTTTAACGGACAGTCCGTAGCTTTCAGCCCGTCAGCAATACTCCGGGCATTCATACGGGCACCTTTCAAAGAGGTATGGGTATGGTCATGATTGAAATACGTTCCTACTACACGCAAACCTTGATTGTATCCCATATCTTGGAGCTTGTCTCCTGATATTTTATTCAAATCTATAAAATAAGCCCCGGCCGCTTCTGCCGCTTCACGCGTCCATTTACCAAAAGAACTAGTATTGCGCTCTATCTCACCATTATCAAACTTATTGCGGGGTGTATGACTCAGGACAATAGGAACAGCTCCCTTTTCTTTTACATCCATAATAAACTTACGCAAATACCAGCCGAAAGAATAAACCACTTGATAGCTGTCGGTTTTCTCCATTTTGAAGACCTTGCTTTCATTTCCTGAACCGGGTAATTCCGCACGCGCTTTCCCTGTGTTTATGTCACCTGCATCATTATGTCCGAATTGTATCAAAACAAAATCTCCCGGCTGAAGTGCATGATAGATTTTATCCCAACGCCCTTCATCTAAATAAGTACGCGCACTGCGGCCCGCTTTCGCATGATTCTCTACAGAGATCCTTTCCGTGTCAAACAGTTCGTGAATCACACTTCCCCATCCCCACATACCCTTTTCATCTTTATCGGCATTTTTCACAGTACTGTCTCCCACCGTAAACAATACAGGATTCCCCTTTTTACGGGTAGCCCCCGTAACCGTATCTTTTTCTACCGGTTTCAAATAACGAGCCAGTTCCAACCCTTTATAATTACGGATTCCTTCGGCTGCTGATTCTGCATTGACACGTGCGCCAAAAGCACTTGTGTGAATGCGGTCCAGATAGAACATATACTTTACTTTTTCTTTGCCGAATTTCTCAAATTTGCGTGCCGAGATATCATTCAGATCAATAAAAGGAATTCTCGCTTTTTTAGCTACCTGCTTCGCCCATAATCCAAATGTCTGATTCACCCGGGTAATAATAGTGCTGTCTGCATCTTCCCAAGCGTTACGAGGAGTCAGAGACATCAAAACAGGATAAGCACCTTTTTTCTTCACATCATGAATAAAACGACGCATATATTCCCCATACGTATATACGGTCTCTTTTGCTCCTGTCTCTTTAATAGTCACATTCAGACTGTCTTTGCCAATTCCCGGAATAGAGGCACGGGCACGGCCACTATCGTACGGACCATTATCATTATGCCCCAATTCTATGATAACCCAGTCACCTTTACGAACTCCTTTCAAGACATCAGGCCATAACCGGTTATAAAAAGTACGGCTACTGGTTCCTCCCAATGCGTGATTTTCAACGGTTATCTTATTTTCATCAAAATACTCGTGTTCAAAATATCCCCATCCCCATTGACCGTTATTTCCATTGCCCAAAGTACCGGTACGCATCGTTGAATTTCCAACAAGGAACAACACCGGATTATCCCCTTTCCGGCTGGAACCTGAAACAGGACGGGCGGAACGCGCCACATTCAAACTATCAAGTGTATTATCAACGACTTGATTCACATCCTTCATCGGAGCAGCTATTTTATTTTGAGCATGTGCTCCCAATCCTACTCCGGCAGCTAACAAAAAGCATAAACAAAGTTTGTTTCCTTTCATGACATTTATAGTGTTTTTCTTTTATTGCATTTCAAATCTTTCACAAAAATAAGATGAACGAACAAACCGGAGAATAGAAATTCATTCATTTTCCTGTTTATTCGTTCAACCAATAGTACATATATCCTAATCAGAGTAGCGACAAGGCTAGAAACTAGGGTGCGGCGGTTGGTTATACGCTACATTCTGCCAAGCTATCGCCAACCTGTACTGACGGTCATTCATCCATGTGGCACGTCTGTCCACAGCCGGTATGGTAGTAGAATAAATACGTAATTCCGTCTGGTCTTCGGAAGGCCAAATGACCTCTTCCCGCCAATCTCCTAAAATATCACCCGACAAACACGGATTACCTTTTGTTCCATTATTGGAAACAACTCCCTCGGCTTTCAATAATAAATCTGTACTTTCCGCATTCCAATTCCATTTACTGATGGAAACATGATCCAGTAATTCCGCTAAGGGATCAGCGTCCCAATAAATGGTAAAATTACAGGAGTCAGGCTTTCTATTACTGATTATTTCTCCGGTATCCCCTCTTCTCAAACCTCCTATATTGCACCAACACTCTGCTCCATCATAACGCGGATCAATATCAGCAGCTACTCCACGACCGGCATCTTGTCCCAAACCATCCTGCCAGATAATTTCTCCGGTCGCTCCATCAAACATAGCTACGGCAGGAGTACGCTTTACAATTTCATTATCGCCTTCATTTTCATGCACGCCAAAAACCTGCATACCTTGACGGGAAGGAATAAAACGTCCGGCATGTAAAGCATCCCCGTGACGCAAGCCCGTAGTAAACAGTCCTTTACCATCATGGTCTACAGTCATAGCCCCCACACAGATTTCATCACAACCATCACCATCAAAATCCGCTACGGTCACACTATGATTTCCCATGCCCGAATAGGCCTCCCACCCCGGTGCCGCACTATCAAAAGTCCATGTATGTTTCAATGCCCCGTTTGTAAAAGTCCATGCAGCCACCACCGTCCGTCCGTACCATCCTCTTACCATGACAGGTGAAGGCGTTTTTCCATCCAGAAAAGCTACTCCAGCTGTAAAACGGTCTGAACGACCACCAGTATTATCATTACCACAATTGCCACCGACACCTCCCCAACCATCCAAGGGATAACGGGTTGGAATATATTCTTTCGAATCCAGTTCTTTTCCGGTACGTCCCTCAAAAACCGTGAGGTATTCCGGGCCATTTACTATCTTACCATACGTAGGACTTTTTTTATCCCATGTCCTCCAGTCGGCTTGGGCATCTCCTATCCGATGTCCCAGCCCGTCGACAGTACCATCTCCTGTCTTACAACAGATTTCCGCACATCCATCTCCATCAAAATCAAAGACCAGGAAATTAGTAGTGGCTGCTCCGGAACGTACATTCGGTCCCAAATCAATACGCCACAATCTTGTTCCATCCATTTTATATGCATCCAAATAGGTATTACCGGTAAAGCCACGTTGTGGCGGTCGCTTTGAATTAGAAGGAGACCATTTTAAAATAATCTCATACTCTCCATCACCATCCAGATCACCTACACTACAATCATTAGCTGTATAAGTGAATGATTCACCTGCTATTTCTCCGTCTTCCGGTTTACAAACAGGAACACTTAAATAAGGATTCCGTTCCTCTCCTTTCAGACGGGTCCAGGTAGTGACTTCCCCGGTAGTTGCTTTTAAAGTCCAACGATTATCCACCGTATAATCAACTGTACGGTCTAAAAAATCGGAAGTCCGATCTATCGGTTCTTTATTTAATTTCACCTCCGCACCTCCACCGGAACTACGGTATAAATCAAATTGTAATCCGGCTGCATCCTCCAAGGTCATGCGCCAGCTAAAATACATTCCTTCCTCTGTAGGAATTCCAATCAATCCTCTTGAAAGCTTTTCTCCACTATAAGGTTGGGAGAAAGCGAATATGCTTCCGACAAGCAGAAGCATATTCATCATAACCCAATGTTTCATCTAACAATTTATAAAACCTTAATACAAGCGGGGAGTTTCCCCGCCTATCTACTTAAAAAAGAAACTCCTGTCTATCAATCTTTACCTCTAAAAAATATCCACATCTCTATTGCCACAAATTCTCTTTAAACTCAATTTCAACAATGCGTAACTCGTGATTGGTTTTATCGCCATTTTTTGCCTTAAACAAATCCAATTCACCCGCAGCAGGCGCAGCAACCTCTACAATTTGTCCGAAACCGTCACCTTCCTTGCTGGCACCTTTCAAACGAATGGTTATCTCATTTGTCAATACAGGTTTTACATTCAGGTGGATATATCCCAAACTCTTTTCAGTCTCACCACTCCAAATCAGTTCATCACCTGCATATATTTCCAAAGGATAGCTACGCAAACGCCAACCGGTAAGTTTCATGCAAATTTCATCCACACGGGCCGCACGTTCCAAACTATAAGTTATCCATGCACTGTTCAGTCTGCCATCATTCTTCCATTCACTCAATTCATTATCATCGAAACTTTTTATCGCTTCATCCTGGTTGGCTCCGGCAACCGCCGATAAGATATTCACATCGACTTTCGTATCTTTGTAAGAAGGAGTCAACGGAGTTTCTCCACGGGTCAGCCTGCCCTCCAGTTCATCTCCCGGAATATAGTTACTCAAGCCATTCTTCACTTCAACCGGTGCGGAAGAAAGACTGATTTCGGCAGATTGCAATCCATCAGCCTTGGCTGTTATACGAACTGTCCCCGGAGTCGTAAGAGAGCGTATCAAAGCCCGGTTGATTCCACATTCTACAGGCAAATCTTTTGAAAGAATATAATTATCTTTGCCCTGTGCTATTCCACCACGCCATTCAGCCGGTCCCTCTACGTCAAAATGTATCAGATCATTAGCCAGCGGGCAACGTCTGCCATCTTTATCCATCACTTCCACTTGAAGCAATACCATATCAGCTCCATCCGCTTTCCAGCCTTTAGGACTTTGAATCACACTGAGTTTAATCTGTTCCGGCTTGCCGGCAGTCTGCAATTCAGCGCGGCAACATTCTTTTCCATTCTTATCATACCCTACAGCTTCCAACTTGCCCGGAACAAATGCCACATCTTTGAAAGTATACAAGAAATGATAATCTCTTTGACCGTTTCCTAAAGATTTACCATTCAGGAACAATTCCACTTTTTCAGCACTGGATACCACATAAACAGGTTTCACCACATCTTCTTTATAGTTCCAATGACCAACGATATGAATACGGGGATTCTCTATATCCACCCATCCGTCCCACATCACCTGATGTGCATAGAAAGGATCTTTAGGGATACGCATGGCATCTGTCACACCACTACGACGATAATTCTCCACACCACGATAATGTGTATTCGTATCCGAGAAGATGATTTTCACACCTCCTGAGCTGACACGGTCACCTGTACCCGGGCGTTCACGCCAATAATCAAACCAACGAATCACATTCTCAATAGTAAAGGAATCCTGATTGTGATTATAAGCACGGGCATCCACCTTTTTCTGGACCTTATTAGTCATTGCAGAACGGAATGAATTATTTCCTTCCCCATTTTTATGATATGGATAAGAATATTCATCCCAATATTTGCGCAGACCTTCATCACGGCAGTATTCCATGGCCCACATCGGATGATGTTTGCTCTTATTGATATAAAGCATCTCGCCACCATATTCGGCTTCACGAATATCAAGCATTTCACGGGAACCGATGGCACGGCCTCCATGAGGGTCATACTTATCACGAATCGCTTTCATTTCTATCATGTGTTCACGACTGATTGATTCGTTTCCACATTCATAGAATAAAATACTCGGATTATTACGGTTGTAAATAATGGCATCACGCATCAATTCTGTACGTTGTTCCCATTGACGGCCTTCACGGTCCTTTTCTGCATCACCGGCCTGCATCGCCTGAATCAATCCGACACGGTCACACGATTCAATATCCTGCTTCCAAGGGGTGATATGCATCCAACGAACCAAGTTGGCATTATCTTCCACCATCAGACCGTTGCTATAATCACTCAGCCATGCAGGAACACTCATACCGACTCCCGGCCATTCATTACTGGTACGCTGTGCAAAACCTTTCATCTGAATCACCCGGTCATTCAACCAAATCATTCCTTTGCCGAAACGAGTTTTACGGAAACCGGTACGGGTAGCCACTTCATCTACTTTTCTGCCATCCACCCATAAACTGGTTTTTACTGTGTACAAATATCCGTATCCCCAACTCCAGAAATGAAGTCCGTCTATTTCTGCTGAAGCTTCCAAAGTCGCTGTTTCACCCGGTTTTACTACCGTCTGAGTACCCTCAAAACTTTTTATGCTTTTCCCGTCACGATCAAACACTTCAACCTTATAAGCGACTTTCTTATCCCGATTATATTCATTTTTTATTTCAGACTCTGCATGAACCACAGCCTTACGAGACTTCACACGGATATCTTCCGCATAGATATAGACACCGGTAGTTTTTAAATTACTGTACAAGGGAAGTGTCTGATAAAGTTTATCAGTAACATGAAGCCATACATTCTTAGGTATACCTCCATAATTGGCGTTGAAATTACGGTCACTCCATTGATATTTGGTGCCGGTAGCACGTTCCTTATAATTCCAATTGTTATCAATGCGGACCGCCATTACATTCTCTTGTCCATATTTAATATAAGGAGTCAAATCGAAACCTACAGCCATCGCACCATTTTCATGCAAGCCGATATATTCGCCATTGATATAAAAATCAGCTCCTTGACGAACCCCTTCAAATTCAACAAAGACTTTTTTGTTCTTGCTATCGGCAGGCAGACGGAAATGTTTACGATACCACATCACAGTATCCGTCAGTTGTTCTATACTCAAACGAAAAGCTTCATCTTCATTAAAAGGACGGGGTAATGTTACTTTCTTCCAATCCGTATCCTGGAAACGTACCTCTTTGGCTTCCGGTGTATCGCCGACATAAAGTAACCATTCAGAATTAAAATTGTATTTATCACGGACAGTTGATGCTGCCGCAATCTGACTTATTCCTATAAAAGTCAATAAAAATAAAAGAATTTTGTTTCTCATAGCTATCTCAAATTGTTTGTTGCAAAACTAGCATAAAGTTCCCTCTCTTACCATAGAATAAGATACATTTATATAGAAATTCGTTCAAAACGAAATTTCAGGGTATTCATGTTGCGCATATTCACATATAACATTAATAATCAACACATTACACAAACACCCTGAAACATTTATTCTATAGGTTGCAACATCAGGACTATATAATTCATTGCTTCACCATAGCCGGAGTCAACGTTACAGGTCCCAATAGCCCTGAAGATTTTGGTTCCCAATCAGAAGCATCAAAGATACCATTTTTCACATTTTCCTTTTTTCTTGCAGACATATTTACATTATAGAAAATCTTCCAGTCCACTCCCTTCTTATCCATATAAGCAATTCGATTCGCCATAGAGTTGGCTACTCTGACAACTAACTCATCCTGTCCTTTGAATTTTTCAGCAGGGATATACAATTGATAAGGAGAGTCAATCACTGTACCGATATAATCTCCATTCAAATAGACAGATGCATTTTCCGCTACAGAGCCAAGATCCAATTTGATCACATCCGCTACAGGCACCTTATTTATAGTAGTCGTATAAACGGCTGTTCCAGAAAAAGCTTTATATTCATCCCCTACAAAATCAGTCCATGAGCCCAAACTGTCAACCGTTATAGAAGCAGGAAGTTGAGGACCTCCTTGAACAAAAGAAACAGTCCAACTGCCGGAAACAGGATTTGGCTCACCTGCATTTTGATAATAAGCATAGGCATCTCCTGTAAAATTCTGACTGGAAGTTGATACAATGACAGTTTCACCCGGATTCAATTCCAGGTAAACATCTGTTTGCCCGTCATTGCGTTTCATAGTAGCCAAACCACTAGCACCAGTCATTGGATTGAAAATCGCCGCACTCCGAGCTTCTGTACGAAGTGGAATCCAATCCTCTATTTTACGGTCACTACTATTTTCTATAAAGTAATATTTTCCCGTCGCACTATTTCTTCGGATACATTGCAGACCTGCCTGATACATTTTCTCGGCACCCACATTCGCCTCATTCATCAGAGCATTAATATCATCTGACAAACAAACCTTCCCCTTACCTACACGAGCACATTTAACAGCACCTTCAGCATGAAAGTCCAAAGCATCCAGCATTTCTTTAAAATGAGCCTGTTTTTCTTCCGAAAGAATCATTCCGGCCATATCTTGAGGAATTCCCTTATAAAACACAACGGTAGCACCTTCATCAGCCAAAGCCATCAGTTTTTCCATTGTTTCATAAGGAATATATTGCGCCGCCGAAACAAGAACGGTTTTATATGCGGCACCGGGCGTTACAATCATTTCTTTCTCAATATTAGTTTTAAGAAGTTGCTTGTCAGAAATCATATCCCACGCATAACCATTCTCTGTTAAAGTTACCGCACTTTCTCTGACCGAAGATTCCAACATATTACGATCCAATCCGCTAAAGTGTTGAAGGCTTCTGTTCCCTTGTTCAGACATCACATCGGCTATGTTATAGTATAAAAGAACATCATTATCAGGAGTGCCATCCTGTAAAAATGACTGCACGCGAGTAACATACTGATTCAAATATTTAAAATCCTCCCAAAACGGATTATTCGGATGAAAATGGACTGCCGCATAAAATAACCATCCCGGCCAGGGAGCCTCCTGCGGACTGAAACAAGTGCCATGATAAAAAATATGATTCACCCCACCCAGAAAGAAAAGGTCAAGTGCTTTCTTTACATCTCCCAGATTCGATTGGAAATGTTCATCCAGCCAAGTCGCACTTTCCGAAGATGAGAGTTTCTTTCCTTCCGTATGGGCTACAGACGGAGTCGCTTTTATACTGACCAAATCACGCCCTTCTATTTCGGGCACATCACTCACTGCATACAAATCCAGAATATTGGCAGGAGAGCCATGAGCCTGATTCCTTATACCCTTTCCTTGTTTTGCCGCCCAATGTTGCCAACGAATGGAATAATGATTTATCAATAAATCGTTTATGGTTTGTCTATAATCATACAACACCCTTGCATTCTTGTCCGGTGTATCCATACCTAACAATGCAGGTAAGTGCTGACGCAAGTCATATCCCCTATATTTTTGGAATTCGTCAAAAAAAGCAGGAGTCCAATTTGACTCGCCTCTTGCATCGTCCACTTCATAAGAGTCATTAAAATAATACCTCAGATAACTGATATCCTTTCCTTTAAAAGCCTCATCAAATTTACTGAGATAATGATCAATGGCCGAAGCTGAAAAATGGTCTATCACATCACCTTCACCACCAGGCCCTGCACGTTCTACCATTTTTCCATGATGACCTTGGAACAGAGCGCAAATAATCCAGTCACCTTGAGGAGCCGTCCAGTCCAATGTACCATCCGGCTTTATTTTTGAAGTCAAGTCAAGACATTCACCTTTATCACTATTAGCGGTCACTATAATCAAAGGTAGTTCCTTTTTATATCGTACCTGATCCAATGCCAATGTCTGTAAATCAGCATTCGCACTGACTGGTTCTTTCAAATCCGCCAGTTTTACCGGAGTATGCCCTGCCAATCTGACAAAGCCTTCTTCCTTATACCGGACTGGTTCACTTAGTTGTTCGCCTTCTTTCAATTGATAAGTTTTATAAGCCAACGTCTTGCACGCATCTTCGGGAGTGACCCAAGGTCCTCCAAACGGCCATCCCGAAGCATTAGCCAAATCAATTCCTAACCCCAGCTGCTTTGCTTCCTGCAAAGTATACAGAAACAAATCAACCCATTCCGGAGAAAGAAAATCTTTAAAGCGGTCCTCATAACCATGTATTCCATAAATAGGAATGATCTCCAATCCCCCCAGATTTGCCTCCTGGTACTTACGCATAACCGTATCCAAGTCAGTAGTCCTGACCGCATTGCCTTCCCACCACCATCGCGTCCAAGGCTTGGTCTCGTTAGTCACTTGCGGCCATTCAATCTTCTGACTCTGTGTACAAGCCAAACAGCCACAAACTGCAAAAAGTATATAACAGAACTTACTGCATTTCTTTAAAAATAAGGATTGCTTCATAAATCTTACTTGTTTAAAAATGGAAACGGGCATTTTCAACACGTTGACCACCTATCATATTCTTTAATTTCCTTGCCACATCAGGATATTGTTTTATCACATTAGTAGTTTCCGCCGGATCTGTATAAATGTTATACAATTCTTCATAAGTTTTAGACGGATCACTAACTTCCAGTCTCACCAACTTCCAACCATCAGGTGTCATAATAGATTGCTTTCCTCCAAATTCAAAGAACTCATAATAAATACAATCATGCTCCTTCTGAATACCTTTTCCCGTAAGAGTAGGCAAATAAGATATACCATCAATATTTTGAGGAATATCCGCCTGCACCAATTCACCTATAGTAGGCAAAAAATCCCAAATTGCAGAAATATGATTGGTGTATTTCACAAATCCACAATACTCCCCAAGCATATCATCACAAATTCTATTTCCCAATAGAATCATTATCCTTTCACTTCCTCAAACGGATACGGATTTTCCTCAAAATTTTGCAATTCTTTAATAATTTCCAACTGTTCCGAAGTAAACTCTGCTTTATTCCAAGTATTAATAATTTCATGAGCCTCCTTCGCTAAACTCTCATCATAAAACTCACTATAACAATACGTCAATAGCCTAACTTTTAACAACGAAGGAGAAAGTTTTGGAAGCACCTCCCAGCTACGATCCAACACATTCTGAACATATTCCTGCTTACTACCATTATCATAGATAGTAGCAGCAAAAGCTACCAACAAGCCAAGACAGAGTTCAGCCTCCTCCTCGACCGTAGTTCCACGAGTATTATAAAGTTCAATAGCTCGTTCGTAGACATCACGATTCAAACATGTAAATTGGTCCGCATAAACGGGGCTTCCATCTAGCCCATAAGTTAGAAGATGATGGGCTAAAGAAAATAATGATGAAGAATTAGAATCCATATTATAAATTGTTTTATTTCAAAAAGAGAATTTCCCTTAACAGACTTAAGATGATAATAGTATTATCAACCAATAGCTACTATCAATACTATTATCAATCAATAGCCACCGGTTCAACAAGTGAAGGCGGTATAAAAGTAGTAGCAATAGCCATGACACCTTCAATATTAACGACCACACGGCGATCATGCCTGATGCGAACAAACTCGCCGATAACGCCTTTAAAGACACCATCTGTGATACGAACTTTCTGACCTTTCACCAGGTTCAATTCAGCTGACTCAATATAAAGAACTGCTTCGTCGTAACTACCCGCCACGAGAATAAAGTTACGCATCTGCGCATCAGGAATAACGACCGGACGACAATATTCACGATTCATAATGAAACGTATAGGCATTTTTCCCTCGAGTTCATCCTTCAAAGCATCTATACGCTTACGAGTAGAATGAATAAAGACAAGATTATGTATGGCAGGAACCAACTTACGTACACGCTTACCACCTTTCATTACTATTCCATAACGCATAGGGATAAAACTCTCTATGTTTTCCTCGTCCAAAATAGCTTTCAAAGCCAATTCACGACTATAGGAAACACGAACAGCAAACCAGTGGAGTAATTGAGAGTTAGGAGTAGAAAGTTGAGAGTCAGCACTT
>ERZ791577.780-NODE-780-length-18978-cov-5.452994_pt1 | contig 18978 bp, 15 predicted proteins | sample MGYA00509969_ERZ791577 | MGnify/ENA primary metagenome ERZ791577 (study PRJEB30046, sample SAMN00791917) | human gut metagenome | study: EMG produced TPA metagenomics assembly of the A metagenome-wide association study of gut microbiota in type 2... | reverse complement strand
AGATACCCCAGACCTTTAATATGAAGTGGTAATATGTTTCTGCGCTTTATTAAAAGATGGTTTAAATATTATAATCATTCTCTTCCAATGACCTGACGAGATTCGTCATATGTCACTGTTGTTGTTTTATCCGGTCTAACCTGTATTCCGATGTCCGAATACATATCAGAAGAATCATCAGAGGGTTTTATATAATAATTCCCTATATTCAACGATACTTTCAATACTCCATTAACATTCGGGGATTCTACTAAAATGGGGTACTTAGTATTCTCCATCGAACAAATAGCAACTTTGAGTCCCTTTGTCGGTTTGGCGAATGTTATAACGAGCTTACCTTGTAACTCCTCTGCATCGTTAGAACATGATGATACACCTAGTAGTATTCCAGCCAATATCAGGCACAACCACGTAATTCTTAATTTTTTCATTATTCTTATCGGTTTAAATTAAATATATTCTTAATGACGGATATAAACATTCTCCGTTATACTATAAATGGGATTTAACAAAAATGCTTTCGTTACGAAGGGCTTAGATATGCTCATTTGTTAATACACGGCATTCAACGATTCTATTGTCCTTCTTTGGGGGATGAGACAACAAGTACGAGCGACAAACAAAGGGAATAAAATTTTTTCATAATTAAAATTAGTTCATTTTATGCAAATTTACAAGTTTTTTCTTGTCAGAAAAATACCTATTAATTGGTATTTTATTAGTGGAATAATGGAATTGAGTGAAATTTGATTGAGAGTTTGCAAATAGCGACCAAAACCCTTCTCTTATTGGTGAAAAAGAGGAATAATTCGCTCTTTTCTGGATTTGGATGGGGAAGGGACAGAGCTGCCCGCCAGATATAGTTATAAACTGATTAAAACTCTTTTTTTCTTTCCAGACCACATGCCGGCAGAAGTTTCTGATTGGATACGCCAAGCATATTCCATTGCTTTTTTTATGTATTTAATGATGTGTTAGCGGAAACAGATACATGTATGCAATGTCATGTGGAATATACCCGGATCGAAGATTTGTCCGGAGAGACGGGTGAGGGATGCCCGCCCCGATGGAACTTGCACATAATAAGTAGGGTGTAGCCATCCGGGACCGATAGCTACACCCTAACCCCGATATGGCTACACCCTAAGCATCGGATGGCTACACCCATTTATATGGAGAGATATGTTTGCGGAATTACTTTCCGCTGTTATTTTGCTGTTCCAGACCTTGAATCCGTTTTTCAAGCGCGGCATATTTTTCATCTTTCTCTTCGAGAAGACGCTCGTAGAGTTCGGTGATTTTATCAATCGGATTAAAGCTGTTGGTGGTGGCATCTTGTCCTTTATAACCCGTAATGGGCACTGAGCTGTCTTTATTGTCATGCACATTATTTGTGATATTCTCAAATACTACAGAAGGTGCATCCTCTTCCAGCGTTTTCAGATATTCTACTGGCACATTCAGTGCCCTTGCGAATCTATTTAGCATTTCATCCTCAATCACCCGCATCTTCTCGTATTTGGATACATTCGGTTGTGTCATGTTTACGAGTGCTGCCAATGCGTCCTGCTTGATGTTTTTCTCGATCCGGGTGCGCCTTATGTTATGTCCGTGATGGACATTTACATTCTGTATTTCTTCTTCTGTTTCCATGTTCTTTTTGCTTTTTGAACAACGATTTCCGTTAAAATGTTCCGTTCGAAGCAAATATACGAAAAAATGGAATAAGATGAATAAAATGAATATTACTTTGCTTAAAAATAGAATATAAGGAATACGTATATGCTTGCAGAATCAACTGTTTTACGCTTATTTTACAGCTATTGAAATAACAACAATACTATTACACACTATGATCGGACTACTGACAACTAAAGAACTTGATTTCCTCACCAAACTGGCTGAACTTTTAAAAGAATACAGTGCCATAATATCTTACGGTCATTGTAGCGAACTGCGTATTCTTGTTTGTGCTGGTGACAGCGAAGATGTGGAAAAATATCCCATTATATTTGAGGACAGCTTTGATGAAAATGAGATTTATGATCTGTTGCGCAAAAACAGAAAACGGATCGAGGAGATTATCGAACGTGAGGTAGCTGAGGCTGTTCCCGAAGGAGAACTATCTCAGCCGGACGATCAGGCCGGATCAATGGCAGACCATTTTCACTAAAGATAGTAAGGAATATGAAATGCGTTCAGAGACATAACATGGAGAAGGATACTGCTTCACCTGTTTGTATATTAATGTGCTGTCACATGGTTTTAAGGAAGGGGCGGGACTTATGAAATAACAGTCCCGCCCCTTCACGGCGTGAATAAAAAGTAATGAAATCTTGCTTTACCGGAAAGCTGTGACTTCATTTACATCAACGGAAAATCTGCCATTGAAGGCCATCATATTCTCGAAACGCACTTTAGTACATTCCACCGGTTTTTTAAAGCTTATATAAGCAATTCCATCCATACTCTTGCGGTCGAATACTCCATGGTTCACCCAATTCCCATCCGGTGTTTCAACCATCACTCTACAGGATTTGAGCATATACGAGCCGCTTGGAGAGGTGTTGGTGTCCAGCCTGAACCCTTTGAGCGATTGTTTTTCCGGTAGAATTATCGTCAGATAATTGTTCGCGTTGGAGGTATACCAGTTGTTGGCTGTGAAGTTGCCATCGTTTAACGAACCTAATTTATCCGGGCGTATGTCCGATTTAAAACTGATTTCTTTGTTGAATCCTTTTCCTTCGATCTTTTTATTGCTTGAATCGATATTGTCCAGGCGTATAGAAAGATTTAGTTTCACAAAGTATGCCGAGCGGGTTCGGGCGATGGCCAAATGTTCATGCGATCCTTCCATCGTCAGCTTTATGGCCATCACATAACCCGATAGGTTGTTTAACTTCTCAACATCCTTAATCGTTAGTTTCACCGTTGTTTCCAGTTCGCCGGCTTTCAGCACACCGCCTTCAAAGGTGCAGTTTTCGCTCGGAAAAAGAGGTATTCCCTCCGCCATCTCTGGAAAATCGGTTACCAGTTTGTCTTCTTTCATAAGATTGACTTTGATATCTTCTTTGTAAGGTTTCGTCACTTTTACTTTGAACGAAAGTTCGTTCTTTCCCACCAGTGTGGTATTTACCAGGTCGTTGATTGCCTCCAACTGTGTATAAGGATTGCCGTAATATCCCAGGTACACCAGATCTGTGAACGGATCGATGCCGAGTTGCTCACGGATATCTTCTTCGATATACTTATTGTCCATTTGCCAACTTGTATCCTGATCTACGATCTGTATTTCGTCTTTACTGCACGATGCTGACAAAATGAGTAATAGAACCCATAAAATGCTTTGGGCGGATTTTATTCTTCTTTTCATTTTGAATTCCTTTTTATTCTTGATTTGCAATTACTAATTCATCTGCCGGGAATTTAACGTTTTCCACATATTCAATGCGGGCTTTCGTGGTTACATTCTCCGTACCGGCGGGGGCTTTCAGGTCTTTGGTCTCCATCTCTTTGCTCAGTGGCAGATACGAAATGAGATGCGGGGTTGCAGGGTCCATCGGGAGGTATAAGTAATCGTTGATTTCCGACTCTGTCAGCGCCTTGTCCCATAAACGTATCTCGCGAAGATAGTCGTTACGGTAACCGGAGTTTCCGACTACGATCATGCTGTTCTCGCCAAAGGTGATGGCACTGTTCTCAAAGACCTTCTGGACCTTTCCGTTGACATAGACTGTCGTTTTCTTATCCTTGTGCACATAGGTGATATGCAGCCATTTACCCGCTTGCAGGGGTATTTGAGTCCATGTGTCGTCCCCGTCGCGTCCGTTTTTCACTTGTATGCCGGCAGTAGATGAAATGCGGGTATAGAATTCTCCTCCTGTTCCGTTGCTTAGATAGGCTGTGGTCAGGTTGCTTCGGGTCAGGCTGGAATAGATGGCGCTCATTTGAATGGTCCATTCGGCCTTTGTGTGCATTCCGACAGGTTTTATCCGGATGCCTTCTCCACCGCTGACTTTGGCTACCGACGAAAGGATGGAACGATTCAGGAGCAAGATCGCGCTGCGTTGTGAGGGAATCAGCGAATAGTTGGAAGCCCCCGTGATACTAAGAGGAATTGCATATTTCTTATTGGCGGGGAAATCCTTGGAATTCAGTTGTCCTACTTTCACCATTATTTTTGCTGAAAAGTCACCGGCGGGTACTCGTATGCCTTCGGAGGCGGATAGCTCGTTTCCCTCTGCATCTGCCAGTTTAAAAGCGGAGGGGGGAAGGGGTTCATACGAGGCCCCGTTGTCCTTGTTGTATTTATCCAAGGCCTCTTTGTCATAACCCACTTGTATAGTCACCGGGCTTTGGCTGATATTGGCCAGTCGGGGTGTCAGATAGGTTATTCCGCCATCGGGCTCTAAAGTGAAGTTGACGATGCCTTTATTATCGGGTGTTTCCATGTATACTGCGTTTTCCGAGCCTGAACCTTCTCCGTCGGCATAGTCACAGGCGGAAAAGAGCGGGCAAAGTATGCCGATCGCAATAAACAGATATTTGTAAGATACGTTACATTTCATGTTTCAAACTGTTTTTAGGTTAATTATTTTACGGGAGGATTCATGATAGAGATGGCCTTTCTGATGTTAACATAGGCTTCGTCTTCAAATGCGTCTTCATTAATATGAAAGACTCCGATTCCTCCCACATTGCCTTGTTTGGAAGCCACGTAACCGGCGTATGTACCCGGGAATCTGCTTCGTGCACCGGGCTTGTTCTGAAAGCTTTCCGTAAATACGAGCTGTTCGGGTTTGATATTCAACCGGTTTTGGATATCATTGGTCCATCTCTCAAAACTGGAAGCCGATCCGTTGTAAGATTGAACGACAAAACGGTCGAAATACTGTGCCGCACGCGGGTCCAGCCAATGGATAGAGCCGTTCAGATGAAACAGTTTGTCCGGGCCCAGCAGCTCGCGCATGGTCTTCATAAACAAGATTTCTTTCTCTTTATTATAATCGCGTGAGCAAGAAGTCAAATTGCCGCAATGATTGCCCGGCTTGAACGGTGATGCGTATGACGGCTCATAGTCATAATCGAATCCGTCGTAGCCGTATTTGTTGATTGTGTCTACGATGGCTTGCGCATACTCTTTGATGGCTTGAGTATCATCGGCGGGCCATTGGTCGCGTCCCCATTTTATCTGGTCGCCTATATCTTCTATAATCCAGCCGATAATGACTTTGGTTCCTTTGGCCTGTACGCTCCGCAACTCTTTGATTTTTTCTTCGCTCAGAGAGTGCCAGTTTCCCCATATCGAAACAACATCCATGCTGTCCGGCAAAAGAGACAGGCGGGGATATTTTCCCGCTCCGTCCGGTTGCCAGGCATTGAACCACCCGAACATAATGGGGTGCTTGGTGCTTTTGTAAGCTCTCAGGTTCTCCAGGTATTTTTCGTAGGCAGCTTCGTTCTCTTTATGCCTTTTTTCTTCTTCGGCCCACTTGATGGAGTCGCGTTTGGAGTAAAGGTCACCCACTGCTTCGTTTTCTACATCGAGTTTCTCCGGTGAGGTCCAGTCATCGCATGCGACGAAGCCTACCAACAATGCTACTCCGATAAATGTAAAAATGGTATTTCTCATATTCATGTTTCTTTAATTTTCAGGTTCATTACTATTTGCTTTTTTTGTCCCACCATACTTTGGTGGCAGCATTGTCTACTCCTCCCAAATACTGGCTGATGGCGTTGTGGAGGTTTTCGCCGTTTTGTTCATATTCGGTGCGGGGATAGGGCAGTCTCCTTACGCCTCCCAGGTCGTATCCGTTTCCGATCAATACTGCGGAGTTCGTTTTATTTTCGGCAACGACTATTTGGCGGGGATATCCGGTACGTCTCCACTCGGTCCATGCCTCTTGACCGTTGGGGAAGATGGCGAGATATTTTTGAGTGATGATACGTTCCAGTTTTTCTTCTTCCGTAGCTCCGTTTTCCCAACGGATGGTGATGCTGCTCGGAGCATTGGCGCTCAACTCGCCGTTGGAGGTATCGGTGTAGTTGGCCGGTTTGCGGGTGGAGTCTTTCAGATAGGTTTCGGCCGACGAATTGTCCAGTCCATTCTCACTGAACGACATGCGGATGCCTGCGTTGTAGAAGTCGCCGGCACTGCCGCCCATATCGAATCCGGCCAGTGCCCCTTCGGCTTTCAGGAAGCATACTTCGGATGCTTTCATCCAATAGAGAGGGTCGTCTTCATGCACGTTCGGGCGTGTGAATCCGTTATAGGCGTCTCCGGACTTGGCGATCCCGCAACGTACGGCTTTGAAACCATTGTTTTTGACAAAGTATACGGCAGCGCGGGCGTCATTGTATCCTGCCAGGTAAGAATAGATGGTGGCCCCCATACGGGTGTCATTGTATTCTTCGTTGATCACTTTCAGCGGATTCTTCATCTGCAGGCCGGCTCCTTTACCCATCTGGGCTGCCAGTTCTTTACTGTCGATCAGGCCTGCGGGATGCTTCACGGCTTTCTCCGCATATTCTTTGGCGAGTCCCGCATCGGCAAAACGGACACGGATGGCCAGGCGGAGCATCAGCGAATTGGCAAAGCGCATCCATTTATTGACATCGCCGTTATAAACAATGTCGAAGGCAGGCAATACTTCTTTGCTCTTATTCGAGTAATCGTCCAGGGTTTGGACAGCTTCTTCCAGTTCTTTCAGAAAAGAGCGGTATACGCTTTCCTGAGAGTCGTATGCCACTTTAAAAGAACCTTTGCCCACTTGTGAGTAGGGGATGGGGCCAAACATATCCGTAGTGCGGTGCAGTGCCGCGATCTTGATGATCTGGGCTAGGGCATAAATCTCGTCATTTCTTGTCCCTTCATCCTGCGAGATGCGTTTTATCTGCATCCATGGCGAATATACATCCGTCACCATAAAAGAATACACATAGTTCACCCAGTTTTCGTACATGAAATAGTTGGTGAAATTCTTGCTGCCGTTGAATTTGTTGTCTCGGGGAGACATGTATCCCGCCCAGGCGTCACCAGCCAGATTTACTCCGATCTGATAGCGGTTTACCGGTTCTGTACTTTCTGAAGCGGTGCCGATGGGGATTACACTTTTTTCAAGATTGGGCAGGTAGGCTCCGTAAATAACTCCGTCCATCTTTTCATCTTCTTTCGTCGGGAGCAACGGGTTCCGGTTGATATCTTCGGATATACACGAGGTGCATAGTGTTGAACCCAAGAGGGCTATGACCGATAGAATTCTCCACATATTCTTTACTTTATTTAATTTCATAGTGTTGCATTTTTTAAAGGTTATAATTCAATCTTCACGCTAAATCCCACACTACGCAAACTGGGTGGCATAAAGACATCTCCCCGGTTATAGGTACCTGTCGAAGAGGTCATTTCCGGATCGAATGGGGCTTTATTATAGATCATCCACAAATTGCGCCCGATGGCGGAAACTGTCAGCCGGTTGATCACATTGCCGAACCATTTGCCTGGTAGGGTATAGCTCAGGCTGGCTTCTTGAAGACGGATATTGGTTGCTTTGTATGCATAATATGCCATCAGTTGTTCGCCGCCGATGGTCGTATAATATTTTTCCGCGTCGTATTGGGTTCCGTTCACCCATACACCACCGTTCTGACGCGCTTTATAAGTGTCTTTCGATACACCGTAGTCGTCAAGGAATGCTTGGGTGGAAGAAGTGACAATACCTCCGAAACGTCCGTTGAACAGCAGGTCCAGAGTAATGTTGTTCCAGGTGACATTGTGTCTCCAGCCGATCGAGAAGTCCGGATTGACCGATCCTATCTTGATGCGTTGTGAGCGGTCTACTTTATATCCTCCTTCTTCTTCGATCAGTTTACCGTCTTTGCCCCTGGCAAGGATGCCTTTTACATATACGTCTCCGATGGCGTCCTTTTCCCGCAGGTAAACTCCTCCCTTATCTTGCAGGGTCAGTTCAGTGATGCTGAACAGCGAACCGTCCGAAGGGTTCTTATAGTCATGCACCATCTTCATGATTTTATTTCGGTTGGCTGTATAAGTCAGATTGGTGGCATATCCCACTTTTCCGAACCGGTCGTTATAGCCTAATGACAGTTCGATACCTTTGTTGCGCACTTTACCCGCCTGTACATAGAAGCCCGAGTATCCCGAAGCAGGAGACATGCTGGAAAGGAAGGTCTGGTTGTAGGTATCTGTCAGGTACACCGTGGCATCGATATTGATTTTGTTGTTGAAAAGTCTCAGGTTAGTTCCCAACTCATACGATTTGGTTTGTTCTGCTTTGAAGTTCGGGAAAGGATAGACAGATATCGGATTGATGACTCCGCCTTTCATGGGATCGGTGACAGTTCCGGGAGTCAATCCGGTATAGTTGATCGGTCCTCCTACTTCGGCGAAGGAAGCTCTCATCTTCCAGAATGAAATAAATTTAGGCAGACTTACCATCTCAGAGATTACGCCCGACACTCCGACAGAAGGATAGAAATAGGTGGGCTGGTCAGAGTTGACTAACTGGGAAGCCCATTCCTGTCGTCCGGTAAGTGTGAGGTAAAGCATGCTTTTATATCCCAGCTCGGTGCTTACAAAGACCGAATTGTTACGTGTATGGGTGTGCGATTGCGAACCGGGTCCGGAAGCCGGATCGAAGTTATAGGCAGAGAACAGGTTGGGGACGGTAAACAGTTTTCCTCCGATGCCCATGCCGGTGGTCAGGTGATCTTCATAACTGAATCCGGCATTTGCCGTCAGGTTGAAGTTACCGAAATTCTTGTTCACATTCAGCATAATATCCGCATAGGTCTGCTGATATTCTTCCATGCTCCGGTTGTAGGCTCCTTTGTCCGATTGGGCATGCAGCTTGATTGTCGAAGCGTGTAATTTGCGCTCGGAAGTAGTGTTGGTGTTATCCACACGTATACGTCCTGCTATGTTCAGCCAACTGAGAATATCGTATTTTACATTGGCATAAAACATGTAACGTTTCTTTTTGGAAACAAACATTTCGCGGTTCACAATCCAGTACGGGTTTTCCAGATTCAGGCCCTGATCGCCATAAGACCATTCCTGTATGGGGAATTTTCGGTTGGTGTCATAGCGCTCGTACACCTTGACTGCTTCGAAATCTTCACCCCGCGGAAAGAGATACAGAGGTACCAGCGGATTAAAGTAACGCCCTGCCGACAGCATATTCTGGTCTCCCTGCAGAACATAACTGGCTCCCAGGTCGAGATGGAGTTTGTCATTCAGCATACTCGCGGTGTTGCGTAATGTGAAGTTGTAACGATAGTATTCGTTGTTGGGAATGATGCCGGTGGAGTTTGTTGTTGCCACCGATACGAACGTTTGATTATTTTTGTTTCCTACTGAAAAATTGGCGGCATTCATGATATTGGCTCCTGTCTTGAAGAAGTCTTTCGGGCGGAACGTTGAAGGCTGTTGCAGCATCTCACCCCAACTCTTGTATGATCCTTTTGCATTACCGTATCGGTTTTGAAATTCCGGCATTACATACGGGGGCATAAACTCCGTATTGTTGGAGATCGAGATTTTCAGTTTGCCTTCCTGCCCTTTCTTGGTGTTAATCAGGATAACACCGTTGGCTGCCGATGAACCATACAGGGCTGCGGCGGCCGGACCTGTCAGTATCGATAGACTTTCGATGTCCTCCGGGTTGAAGTCGGAAATACCTTCACCTCCTCCCGGAGTGCTATAGTCATTGTTGATTTCGCCTTTTGAAGGGTTGCCGATAGGCATACCGTCCACCACGTAGAGCACATTATTGTTTCCTACGATAGACTTGGCTCCGCGCATGACAACACGGGTCGCCCCGCCGATGCCCGAGGAACTCCGGTTGATGGATACACCTGCAACTTTCCCGGTCAATCCGTTCACGAAGTTGGCATCTTTCACATCGTTGATAGCATCCGATTTTACCTGCTGAACACTATAACTCAATGCCTTTTCCGCACGTTTGATACCCAGTGCGGTAACAACTACTTCGTCCAGTGCCTTGGCATCTTCTTCCAATACGACAGTTAGCGAAGAAGCATCGCCCACTGTAATATATTGGGTGGTATAGCCTACGTAGGAGAATTCAATGATATTTCCTTTGGCAGCCAGAATGGAAAATCGTCCGTCAAGACCGGTGACGGTTCCTGTGGGGCTGCCTTTGAAGGAGACGTTGACTCCGATCAAGGGATCTCCTTTGTCATCTTTCACTATCCCCGACAGTTTTTTGCTTTCGACTTCCACTTTTGATTGCGGAATAATCATGATATATTTGTCTTTGATTTTGTAGGAAAGCCCCGTTCCGGACAGGATAGAAGCCAGTGTCTTATCCAGAGATTCAGCATTAATATTCAGGTTAACGCGCTTGGTTTTCTCAAGTTTGGATTCGTTGAAAGCGATCAGATAATCAGATTGTTTCTCAACCTCCCACAATGCTTCCTGCAACGTGATATTCTTTTTCTTGATTGTTATTTTTACGTTGTTTTGAGCAAAGGCAGCCGTTTGTAGAATAAAACAGCTAAAAATTATAAAAAAAATAGACTTTAATCGATAAAAATTCATAGATTTGAACGAATTTTAGTGTTAAATCATAATATTTATTTCCCAAAAAGTAAAGCATAAGCTTTAACGCAAAGAATTCAGATTTCATATCCGGAATCAGGTGGCCGCCTCTTTCCGGATACTTTTTTACATACTAAACAGTTGTTTTTAAGGTTAAACAAATCAATATATTAAATCATTTTATTTTTTTGTCTCCGGTTTTATATAACATATATTTCCCTTCAGTTCATGACTGAATCCTCCCACAACTTCCTGCATAATGTTCAGGATATCTTCCAAAGTGGATTTTTCACGAAAACGGAAGTTGAATTTATCATCATTAAATAAATTGGCGTTATACTGGAAGGTGACTGCATAGCGTCTTTCCAGCTCGTTCAGGATTTCTGACATGGTGACGCCTCTGAATACGTACATCCCTTTTTGCCAGGCTGTTACGTCTTCGATGTTTGCTTCGGCTAGCCGGCTTTCTCCCGTACTTTTACGATAAGTGACCTGCTGTCCGGGAGTGACGATATAACTCTCTTTCCCATTGTCGCATTCCACTTTTATTTTTCCATGGATCAAAGTTGCAATCATTTCGTTCTCTTCCGGATAAGCAGCGACATTGAACTCAGTGCCCAAGGCTGTCACCGACATGGTACCCGATCTGACAATGAATGGCTGACCGGAGTTTTTCTTTACTTTGAAGTTGGCCTCACCGATTAGGTAAACTGTGCGGGTTTCACCTTTAAACTTTTCGGGGTAGAGCAAGATACTGCCCGAGTTGGTTTGTACTATGCTGCCGTCCGGAAGACGAAGGCTGCTCAGTCGTCCGTCCGGTGTTATGTTTTCAATAAGGGGAGCTTCGGCAAAGTGCTGTTTGGTCATTTGAAAAGTGACCGAAACTGATACGATCAGCAACGCTATGGCAGCCGCATAATGTGCGAAACGGATACGTGGCTGATGTCTGTCCCCGGAGTTGGCCCCGACTTTGGTATATACCGATGCAAGAGAATCCCAGGTAGTCTTGTCCACCTTTCCTTCCGTTTCGTTCCATAAATCGTGCAGTGCCGTCTCCTTTTCCCCGGCATGCTCCTGATCGAGCAGCCATCGGTGGATCTCTCCGGTGAGCTTTGGGTCGGGGTCGGAGGTGGCAAACAAACGGATGATTCTCTGAATATAATTCTTCATTTTTATAGCCTTTATATAGATAAGACAATTAGGTGTGACTGATTACTCAACCGAGATAGAAAAAAAATAGGGTGAGGAGTACTTTTTTTAAATCGATTAGTGCCAAATAGATGTGGCGCTCTACAGTGCGGATCGAAATATCCAGCTCGTCGGCGATTTCCTGATTACTTTTTTCCTGTGTCCGGCTCATTCGGAAGATTTTCCTCCTCTGTTCGGGCATATTGGCAATCGTAAGTTTTATCAGAAGTTCACTTTCCTTGGCATAAAGTTGATCGTGAATGTCAGTTTCGGATATAGCCGGCTCCTCTTTTGTGCATTGCTCCTGATAGGTCTGCCGGATTGATTTATGTTTTAGAAAGTTATAAATATGGTTGCGGACCATAGTATATATGTAGCTGTTCCAAGTTTCCTGATTTTCCCAAATCTCAGGATTAGTCCATAGTTTTGCGAATATATCCTGGGCTATATCCTCTGCATCTTCTTCTGACTTCAACAATTTCCATGCAAACGCTTTGACTTTGGGATAAGTCAGAGTACGACACCGACCGCGTCAAGCTGATCCTTGACCCCGGCCTTGCCTTTGGCACCGGCGGCCACGAGACCACCAGCCTCTGCCTGGAAGCGCTGGACGAGCGGGTCAAGGGCGGCGAGCGGGTGCTGGACATCGGCACCGGCAGCGGCATCCTCGCCATCGCGGCCCTCAAGCTGGGCGCAGCCGTGGCTGAGGGCGTGGACATCGACCCCGTGGCCGTCCGCACCGCCGGCGAGAACGCCGCCCTCAACGGCGTGGCCGACAAGCTGACCGTCCTCGTGGGCGATCTGTCCGACAAGGCCAGCGGCAAGTACGACATCATCACGGCCAACATCGTGGCCAACGCCATCATGTCGCTGGCCCCTGCCGTCCCCGGCCTGATGGCCGACGACGCTGTCTTCATTGCCAGCGGCATCATCGACAGCCGGAAGGATGAGGTCATCGCCGCGCTGGACGCCGCCGGCCTCGCCGTGCTGGAAGTGAAGGAAAAGCGCGGCTGGGAGTGCATCGTCTGCAAGAAGGCATAAGGCCAACCTCTCAGTCAGTGCTCCGCACTGCCATTGCCGGGTTGCGGCTCCCAGCATTCGCTTCGTGCTTGAAAAGCACTTGCGCCTTGCTGGCCGCGGCCTCAACAACGACTCCCTGCTTCCGCCACTGGCGGCGGTCGTCGTTATTGCCCCTGTGAGGGGAGCCTAAGATGTAAAGGATCAAAAAATATGCCGCACCGTTATTTTACCACTGAAATTTCCGACGGCACCGCCGTGCTGCGGGGGGCCGACGCCCACCATCTCTCCCGCGTGATGCGGGGCAAACTGGGGGACACCGTCATCCTCTGCGACGGCAGCGCCGTCGAGTATACTGCCACCATCACCGGTTTCGGCGACGAGACGGTGGAGTTCAGCGTGGAGCCGGGCTACCCCAGCGCCGCAGAACCCACCGTGGACGTCACCCTGCTGGTGGGCTACCCCAAGCAGGACAAGCTGGAGCAGGTCATCCGCCACGGCGTCGAACTGGGCTGTGACCACTTCATCCCGTTTTTCAGCCGCTACTGCGTGGCCGCGCCCAAGAAGGAAGAGCAGAAAAACGAGCGCTACAACCGCATCGCCTTTGAAGCCGCCAAGCAGTGCGGCCGGGGCATCCTGCCGGATGTGGCCCTTCCGCTGCCCAACTTCGGGGCCGTCTGCCGCAGCCTCGACCAGTATGACCTCGTGCTCTTCTGCTACGAGTGCGGCGGCGCACCCCTGCGCCAGCTTCTGGCTGAGGCCAGACCCGCCGATGGCGAAAAGCTGAAGATCGCCATCATCACCGGCGCAGAGGGCGGTTTCGCCGTCGAGGAAGCTGAGATGGCCGCAAAAGCCGGCGCAAAGACCGTCGGCCTCGGCCCCCGCATCCTCCGCTGTGAGACGGCTCCGCTGGCCGTCGTCTCTGCCGTCATGACCCTGACGGGGAACCTCGAGTAAGTTCTGACATCAGAAACGGCGTCCCGCCGAGGTGGGACGCCGTTTCTCTTTATCTTGCATCTGCATCCCGCAGGGCCTTTTTGATGGCCAGCAGGTTCTGCGGGCTCATGGAGAAGCTGCGCAGTCCGAGGTGGAGATACTGGGTCGCGTTGACGGCATTGCCGACGGCGAGGCCGCAGATGGTGACGGGGATGTCCGCTTTCCTGGCGGCGTCCACCACCATGGCGATGAGCTTTTTCATGGCCGGGCTGGCGGGACGGTAGTAGTGCTCGGCAATGGCCAGTTCCCGGCTCACCGCGTGGGTGTACTGGGTCAGATCGTTGGTACCGATAACGAAGAAGCGGCAGCCGTGGGCAGTGAAGTCCTCTGCTGTCAGGCAGGCGGCGGGTACGCTGAGCATGACGCCGAAGGGGACATCCGGCTCGAACTCTACGCCCCGCTCGGTGAGCTTGCGGCGGCAGTGGTCTACCACCTGCATGGCGGAATCCCAGTCCTCGATGTCCGTCACCATGGGGAACATGACCCGCAGCGGGCCTTTTGCGGCGGCACGCATGAGGGCGCAGATCTGTACTGCCATCTGGGGCAGATTGCGCAGACTGCTGCGGATGCCTCGCAGGCCCAGCTTGGAGGACTGGACGCCCTGATAGGCGTCGGCCATGGTGCGGTCAGCACCGAAGTCGAAGGTGCGCACCGTCACCATCCTGCCCCTGGCGGCGGCGAGGCAGGAGGTGTAGAACAGATACTGCTCCTGCTCGTCCATGGCGTGGCCGGGCATCATCATGTAGCTGCTGCGCAGCAGGCCCACGCCGGACGCGCCGGACTCCATCGCGGTCCCCACGTCCTCGGGCCCGAAGCAGTTGGCCAGAAGCTCGAATTCTTCACCGTCCCGGGTGCGGTTGGGCAGCTCAAGCTGGGCGTTCAGCTCCTCGTTCTGGCGCTGCATCTCGCAGATGCAGGTGATGGCGCTCTGCCGGGCGGCGGCATCCGGGTCAAGGATGCACTCGCCCTCGGTGGCGTTCAGGATGACCTCGCGGCCGTCGCAGTCTTTCAGGAAATCTTCGCCCACCTGGGTGATGCCCGGGATGTTCAGCGAGCGGGCGATGATGGCCGCATGGCTCTGGCCGCTGCCCTCGGCGGTGATGAGGCCGAGGATGCGGCCCGCCGGGACGCTGAACAGATCGGTGGGCATGAGCAGGTCAGACGCAAGGATGACCGGGTGGTCGAGGGCCAGCCAGCTGCGGATCCGGTGGCAGAGGATGTTGGTGATGCGCTGGGTCACGTCGAGGATGTCCACGCTCCGCAGCTGCATGTAAGCATTGTCCTTCATGGCGGCCAGCTGGGCGGCGTAGCGGTGGCCCACACGGTCCATCGCCTCGGCGGCACCGACGCCGGCCTTTATCTGGAAAGCCACCTCATTCATGAAGCCCTCGTCTTCCAGCATCATGCTCTGGAACAGGAAGATGGCCTGCTCCGAAGGCGCGGCGCGGCCTGCCATCTCGTCCAGCTCCTGCTGAGCGACCTTGATGGCGTCTTCCAGCGCCTGCTTTTCCTGTTCGGGGTGGAAAGGCCCCTCGCCGAACACAAGCGGCGGGCGGTCCAGCCGGCTGACCTGACCCAGCACGAGGCCGGGCGATGCGGTAAAGCCCTTATATACCTTCATGTTTCCATCTCCTCCGGCGGCACTCTGCCGGTCAGCGCCCGGCAGACCAGTGCCTGCAAAAAGGTGTTGGGCAGCAGAGCGGCCCGTGCGGCCTGCGCCGGGCCTGCTTCGCCCTTGAACAGCGGCTCGAAGCTCCTGAGGCGCTCGAAGTCGCATTTTGCAAGGAAAGCTTCTCCCAAAGTACGGGTGGTGTAGTAGGGGGCGGGGTCTACGCCCACGTCCTCAGCCACGGCTTCCAGCGGGGCAAGCTCTGCATCCGAGAGTTTTGCCAGCAGGAGAGCAGCGTCTGCCGTCAGGGTGGAGGGGTGCTTTTCCCGCACGTCCTTCTGGACGGCCTCGAAGGCCGCATGGAATGCGGCAGCATCCGCGCTGCTCTCAGCCCCGCTGTCCACAGCGTAGGCGCAGCCCCGCAGCCGCCCGAAGGCCCGCAATGTATCGTGGTAGCCCAGCTCGATGTTCCGCCGGGCGGCGGCGGGCTCGAAGTGGAGGATGTCGCCCAGCTCCCAGTAGCTTCGGATGAGGGTGGTGGGCAGGCCGGTGCGGTTGGGGCGGGTGATGCCCACACCCTCCAGGTCTACACAGACCAGCTCTTCTGCGCCCATCTTCTGGGCCAGCGCGGTGGGCATATTGTCCCGGTAGCCGCCGTCGAGGTAAGATACCCCGTCGATGGTGTGGGCCCGCAGGGCGGGGAAGCAGGCTGCAGAGGCCAGCAGGTAGTCTTTCACCTTGCCTTCGGGGATGTCTTCCAGCGGAAGCTCCCGGGCCTTGAGGGTCTTCTGCTCCACGGTCACAAGGCCCAGCCGGATGGGGCTTTTGCGGAGTTTATCTTCGTCCAGCACCCGCTCGACGATCTCTTCCAGCGGGGTGACGTCCATGCCGCCCTGAGTCACAGCGTCTTTGAGGAATGCGTGCAGCTCGGAAAGCGGCGCATCCTCGGCGGGCAGCTCCATCACATCCTGGCTGCGGATGGTCAGCCACATGTCCCGGGCCGTCTCGTAGAGGTCGAGGGCGAACATGGCGCCGTTCAGGCTGCCGACGCTGGTACCCGTAATGATCTGGGGCCGCCAGCCCAGCTCGGTCAGCGCCCGCCAGACGCCCACCTGATAGCTGCCGCGGGCGCCCCCGCCCGCCAGCACCAGCGCCTTTACGGGGGTGTTGTTCTGCGCCATGTTTTCTGCCTCCTTTGATGTGTTCCGGTTTTGCCTAGATTATAGCATATTTCCCGGGAGATTTCTCTCTGTTTTTGTAACAAAAAATGTGCTATAATAAATTCACTTTGCCAGAACGATTCAGGAGGACGACAGATGCACCGCAAGCAATGGATTTTCGACATGGACGGCACCCTCACCGACAGCATGACCGTGGTGTGGCAGGGCGCACCGCTGGAGCTGCTGCGCCGCTATGGCCGCACCGCAAGACCCGGCATCCACGATGTTCTACTGAGCATGGGGATGGTGGAGGGCGCGGAATATCTCATCCGCACCTACGATCTGCCCCTGACCCTCCGGGACTACGAGCCTGCCATGCGGCAGGTCATCCGGGACCTGTACAAAAAAGTTGAGCTGAAGCCCGGCGTCCGGGAGATGCTGGCCCGGCTGAAAGCCGAGGGTGTGCGGATGTGCATCTGCTCCAACACCTGGGCAGAGCAGTGCGAAGAGGTGCTCACCCGGCTGGGCGTCGCAGACTATTTCGAGTTCTTCTACACCGCACAGGGCGCGAAGAGCAAGGCCCACCCCGAGGTGTTCCACGAAGTCCTCGAGCGGCTGGGCGGCAGCGAACCCGCCGACGCCGTCGTCTGCGAGGACGCTGTCTACGCCACCCGTACGGCCAGGCAGTGCGGCTTCTACCTCATCGACATCGAGGATGAGACCAGCGCTGCCGATAAGCCTGAATTGCAGCGCCTCGCCGACCAGTACATAACGGATTGGACGCAGCTGGACTGGACAAAATTATAAAGCAATGGGGAGGCCCGGAAGGGCCTCCCCATTGCTTTATCGGAACTGCTTTTCCAGATAATCTTTCAGCGCCGTGCGGGCTGCAGGCTCCCGCCCGCGGGGGACAGGAACCCGTGCGCCGCTCTGCATCCAGAACTCACCTGCCGCCAGCTGGGACACCGCCGCCAGATTGACTACATAGGAGCGGTGGAGCTGGACGAAGCGCTCATCCGTTAAAAGCGGCTGGGCCACCTGCGCGAACGGCACCCGGACGGACAGGGACGGCACATCCTCGCCGCTGGCGAGATGGAAATGCACCACATGGTGGGTACACTCGAGGTATTCGATGTCCGCGAAGGGCAGTACCCGCAGACCCGACGCCGTGGCTACCGGGATGGCCGGGCCGTACTCCGGCTCGGCGGCCCGGGCCAGCAGAGCGTCCAGCTGTTCCGGCGGGACAGGCAGCAATAAATACTGCATGGTGTCCACCCGGTAGGCATTGTAGGCGTGGGCGGGCGTGTGGGCCAGAAAAGCCAGCGGGCTGCGCCGCCCCCGGCTGCGGAGTGCAGCCGCTGCCCGCAGCGACGCGGCGGCTGCCGTGGACGGCAGCTCAATGAGGTACAGCTCGTACCGCTCCCCGGCGTCGTCCCGGGCCAGCAGGGCCTCCGGGCTGTCCAGCTGCTCGATGATGCAGGCGTCGTCCCGCCGGGCATAATAGTCGAGACACTGCCGCTCCACCCGGCTGCGGAGGACGCTGTCCGGGCTGCACACCGCGATATGAAATATCATTCCGAAGCCCCCTTTCGGGCCTGCCGCCGGCGCTTGCTTTTTCGGCCCGGCGGGAGTATCATTGCTATAAAAAACAGAAGGAGAAACTGCTATGGAAATGCCTCTCGTCAGCATCATCGTCCCTGTGTACAATGCCCAGAGCCACCTGAGCCGCTGCCTCGAAAGCATCTGCGGGCAGGAGTACAAGAACCTCGAACTCATCGTCATCAACGACGGCTCCAAAGATAAGAGCCTGCCCGTCTGCGAGGAGTTCCGCAAAAAGGACAGCCGCATCCTGCTGGTGGACAAGGCAAACTCCGGCGTGTCCGACACCCGGAACCTCGGCCTGAAGCTTGCCGGCGGCAAGTACGTCCAGTTCGTGGACAGCGATGACTACATCGCCCCGGACTACACGGCCCGGCTGGTGGAGACGGCAGAGAAGACCGGTGCCGACCTCGTCATCTCGCCCTACACCATGGTCATCCCCGCCGGGGCGTCAAAGCCGGAACAGGTGCTGGAAAAAATCCAGGACGACCTCGGCGTCATGCATGTTGCACGCCCGCCGGAGAACCGGGAATACGGTTTCCTGCCCGAGGGCGTCTACGACAAGGACACCTTCGCCCGCCGCCTGATGGATAAGCCCGCCTCTTACTTTTACAGCGTGCTCTGGAACAAGCTCTACCGCCGCGACATCCTCACCCGGCACGACATCCGCTTTACCAGCGAGATGCGCTGGGCCGAAGACCTCGTGTTCAACATGCAGTATATCCAGTACGCCGAAGTCTTTGCGTCCATCCCGCAGCCCGGCTACTACTACGTCCAGAACCCTCAGAGCATCTGCAAGTGATAGTCCCAGATTCCACGAACGCCCT
>ERZ791577.758-NODE-758-length-19346-cov-8.252397_pt1 | contig 19346 bp, 13 predicted proteins | sample MGYA00509969_ERZ791577 | MGnify/ENA primary metagenome ERZ791577 (study PRJEB30046, sample SAMN00791917) | human gut metagenome | study: EMG produced TPA metagenomics assembly of the A metagenome-wide association study of gut microbiota in type 2... | reverse complement strand
TTTCCCTCCCTTCCCCAAACCCCATCCCTCCTTTTCCAAAGACTTTTGTGTTTATCGAATCCTTGTCCGCAGTGTTTCTGGATACGTTTCAAAGAGAACGTCCTACTCTCCGGCCCGGACGGGGGCGGCTTCCGCCTCATCTTCGTCGTCCTTTTCGTCTTTCGCCAGACACAGGACGCCGAGCAGGATGAGCACCCCGCCGAGGATTTTATAGGCGTTCAGAGGCTCGTTGAACAGCCACACGGAAAACAGGGTCACGCTGATGAGTTCAAGGTGCGAAGCCGCGAACGACGGCCCCACCGGGGCATAGCGCAGGAGCGTCATCCACGTCACGAACGCGCCGAGGTAGCCCGCGATGGCCCCGTACAGCCACGGGTTCAGGAACAGGCGCATGAGCCAGTCAGGGCTCAGCTCCAGCGGCAGGGCCTGCGTGGAAGCGTATTTGAAGCTGATCTGGCTCAACGTATCGAACGACATCAGGATGAGGAAGCCGATGATGTAAAAACGCTTCATCCGCCCACCCCCACAATGGCCACCCCGAGCGTAATCAGGGAAATGCCGGTCACGCGCCAGCGGGTCAGCTTCTCCTTGAAGAACAGCCGCCCCGCAAGCATGATCACCACGATGTTGAACGAGCCGAGCATGACGCCCACGGAAAGCTCAACCTGCGAAAGGAACGCCATCCACACGAAAAACTCGAGCACGTAGCAGCAGATGCCGAACCACAGCCAAGGCCGGGAAGCCATGCGCTTCCAGTGCGCGAGGCCGCCCGCCCCGGCGGTATGCTCGCTGGCCGCCGCCTTGAAGAAAAGCTGCCCGCCCGTGTCCACGAGCATGTTGGAGATCCACAGGAAGACGATCAGCGCGGTCATCGCCCCGCCCCCTCCGCCGCTTTTTCCATCCCTTCCGCAACCGAGGAAGCGGGAGATGGCGCGGCGGCGTCCGGCGTTTGCGCAGAGGTCTCCGGCGCGGCGGGGACAGGCTCGCGGGCCACGGCGGCGAGGCGTTCGCGCTCCGCGTCGGAAAGCAGATTCCAAGCGAAACGCGCCGTGGCGTCGCCCACCACGTTGCGCTCCTGATCGATGGTGACCATATGGTAGCTTCTGTCGAGCAGGAGCAGTTCCGTGGGCCCGCCGATGTGGTCGCGCACATACAGGGCGTTGCTGCGCGCGCTGGCGATGTCGTCGTTGCCGGCGTGCACGATGAGCGTGGGCGTCTTGATGCTCGGCAGATCGCGTTTCACCGCCGCCACCAGCCCCCAGAGCTGTTTCAGCGACGCGCCGGGCGTGGCCGTAAAGCCCGCCGCAGCAGCGTCCCCGCTCTGCATCTGCGCGAGGATGCGCCCGCGCAGCTTGTCGTCCATGATGCCGTAGGGGAAGGCTTCCTCAAAACGGTAGCGCTTGCCGAAATAGGGCGTCTTGAGGATGAGCGGCAGAAGGAAGCTCAGCTTGGGGATGGTCCAGCCGTCGTACCGCAGGGTCGTGGAATAGAGGGCCAGCCCCCGCGCCCGCCCCGGATAACGCTGGGCGTGGCGCAGCGAGAGCACGGCCCCGGCGGAAAGCCCGCCCACGAACACCGCGTCCATGTGCTGCGAGAGCGCGTCGAAGGCGTCCTCGACGCTCCGCGACCAGTCCGACCAGCAGGTGGTGATGAGCTCCTCTTCCGAGGCGCAATGCCCGGCAAGCTGCGGGCACAGGACGGTGAAGCCGTACCTGTTCAGGCGCTTGCCGAGGATCTTCATTTCGGCGGGCGTCCCGGCAAGGCCGTGCACCAGCAAAAAGCCGATGCGCCCCCCCGGGAAGAAAGGGCCGAGTCGTTCAAGGCTCTGCATAGAAGGGAAAATCCTTGTCGTCGGGCCGGGGTTTCCCCCGGCCCGGCAAAAGTCAGTTTTTCGTCACGCGGCGCAGGATTTCATCCAGCAGGCGCATGGCAAGATCGACCTCTTCGCGCGTGATGTTCAACGACGGCGCAAGGGTGATCACGTTCTTATAGTAGCCGCCCACGTCAAGGACAAGGCCGTACCGCTTGCCGTCGACCATGAGGTCGCCCTTGATGCCCTCGTCCACGATGCGGTCCATCATGGCCTTGTCGGGGGTGAAGCCGTCCGCCGCGCAGATTTCGGCGCGCAGGGCAAGGCCGAGGCCGTCCACGTCGCCGATGATGGCGTAGCGGGACTTCAGCTCGCGCAGGCCCTCAAGGAAGTAGGCGCCCATCTCGCGCACGCGGGCTTCGTAGTCCTCTTCCGCCAGCATCCGCATGGTTTCGAGGGCCACCGCCGTGCCGAGGGGGTTGCTGGCAAAGGTCGAGTGCGTGGAGCCGCAGGGGAACACCTGCGGATTGATATACCGTTCCTTGGCCCAGATGCCTGCGAGGGGGTTCAGGCCGTTGGTCATGGCCTTGCCGAAGACCACCACGTCCGGGGTGATGCCGAAATTCTGGAGGCCCCAGAGCTTGCCGGTACGGTAGAAGCCCATCTGGATTTCATCGTCCACGAGCATGATCTTGCGCTCGTCGAGGACCTTCTTGAGGCGCGGGTAATAGCCGTCCGGCGGGATCACATAGCCGCCCGTGCCCTGGATGCATTCCACATAGAACGCGGCGTATTCGGCTTCCCCGGCCTTGGGGTCCCACACGCCGTAATATTCGGTTTCGAACAGGCGCTCGAACTGGTCGGCGCAGAACATGCCGCAGTCGTCGCGGCGCTTGCCGTAGGGGCAGCGGAAGCAGTACGGGAAGGGCACGAACAGCGCGCGTTCCCCGAAGTGCCCGTAACGGCGGCGGTAGCGGTAGGAGGAGGTGATGGACGACGCGCCGAGCGTGCGCCCGTGGTAGCCGCCCTCGAAGGCGATCATGAGGCTCTTGCCGCCGCAGGCGTTGCGCACGAGCTTGAGGGAGTCCTCAATGGCCTGCGAGCCGCCAACGTTGAAGTGTACGCGGCCCTCTTCGCCCCACGCGTCCTTGATGGATTCGCAGAGCATGGCGGCGAGTTCGATCTTTTCCTTGTGCAGGTACTGGGAGGCGACCTGCGGCAGCGTGTCGATCTGGCGCTTCAGGGCATCGTTCAGGCGCGGGTTGGCATAGCCGAAGTTGACGGCGGAATACCACATCTGGAGGTCGAGATAGGGCTTGTCCTCGTAATCGTACAGGAACGAGCCGTTACAGCCTGCGAACAGCTTCGCCGGTTCCAGATAGTGCACGGTGTCGCCGTAGGAGCAATACCGGGATTCGGCTTCGAGAAGCGCCTTTTCGTCTGCTTTCGTGGTCTTCAAGACATTCTCCACAGGTTGGGGGTGAAATGTGAAAGGGGCCGGAGATCTTGGGGAAGGGAGGGATGCAGGTTCAAACAATCCCCTTCGAAATGGGATTTGTTCCAAAGGCAAAGCTCTCCGCCCTAGGCAGCCGGAGCCGCGGCGGGCGCGGCGATGGGCTTCGGCAGGGGTGCGCCGAACGCCTCAAGGATGTCGAAGAAATCAAGATAGGTGAAATACGGATACCCTTCGGCGGCACAGCGGCGGTGCAGGGCCTTGCCCTGCCGGGCCAGCGTGAACGAGGCCGAGCGCGCCAGACAGCAGTCGGAAAGCCCGTCTCCGATGAGCAAGGTCTTGCCGTCCCCCGAGACGGCCTCGGCAACGCCGCACTTGCACACCCCGGAAGCGCAGCCTTCGCGTCCGTAGGGGAATTCGAGGCGGTAGGCCCCTTCCCTGTAGACCATGCGGTTGGCGACCACGGGGACATGGCGCAGGCCGTGCCTGTTCAAGATGCGCTTGATGGGGTAGTCCATGCCGTCGCTCACGATGCCGAGGGGGATGCCTTTCGAGCGGCTGTACCGCACGAACTCCACGAACCCGCCGGTGACGGGGACCGTGTCCAGAAAGGCGTCCAGCCGCTCCAGCGGAGCCTCGATGAGCGGGATCTGCCGCTCCATGCATTGGCGGGCCGAGATGGCACCCCGCACCCATTCGTCCTCGATGGTTTTCCAGGCTGGCCGGGCGAACCGTTCGAGGATCGCGTCGGTCACGTCGAACGGCGTGACGGTGCCGTCGAAATCGCAGATGACGGAATACGGCCCCGCCGCGAAATCGGGCAACTGGAACACGTCTTGCTTCTCCGTGAAGGGGTGATCGGTATGCATGTGGAAACTCCGGGCTGTTTCCCCAAAATAAGCAAACAGCGTGCCACGGCGCCGGAAATCCGGGGAATGCCATTGCTTCCCCTATGATTGCAAAAAAAGGCGCGAGGCGGCGAAAACCGCGGGGATCGAGAGGAAGCAACATAAAATGAAGGAAACGAGCTACAAAAAATGGAGCTTGCTACAGGAAATGGTGTTAGACCCCGCCCAGCGGCTGCGCTATGCTGGGCCACACAACATGCGGTAGTCTCCGTCCCCCGGTTATCCTTAATAATATACGCTGTTCAGGGCGGGTTATGAAGTATTTTCGCGGATTGAAGATATCGCTCGTCGCCAAGCTGGTGCTGGCCTTCGTCCTGGTGGCGGTCATACCCATGCTGGTGGCGAGCAAGATCACCACGGAGCTCATCGCCGATGTGGTGAACAGGAACATCGAGCGCTGGCTCGGGGAAGCCACGACCTACATGCGCCACAGCGTCGAGGAAACGCACGAGCGCCTCAAGGCCGTGAGCCGCCTCCTCGATACCCGCTTCGACGGCAAGACGACCCTCAACAAAAGGGAAGCCGCGGCCCTTTCCTTTATGGATATCGACGCGCTGTGGCTCCGGGACGCGGAGGGGGGGCTGCTCTACGCCACCCTGCCCGAAGGCCGGATCGCGGAGCCGCTGTATCCCGGCGCCCTGTTCAGCTGGGTCCTCATGGCCGACGGTACGCGGCGGGTCGCCGTCACGAGCGAACGGGCATTCACGGCGGACGACGGCAAGGTCCGTACCCTCCAGCTTGCCAGCTGGTTCAGCATCGACTACTCGGACAGCAGCGCCAGCGGCCCGGTGATCCTGCGTATCTTCCTGCCGGAGGGCGGCACATTCCGGCAGGTCTATTCTTCGGCCTCGGACAAGCGTTTCCACATCCCGCGCAGCGCCTTGGAAGAGATCGGGAAAGGGGCCTCAACCGTCTTCATCCCCGAACCCGACTGGACCGACGACACCCCCGGCGCGCATTCCCTGATCGCCGTGGCGCGCGGCGAAAACGGCGAGGTCCAGGCGCTGTTCGTCACCTCCGCCCTCCTGCTCCCCTTCCGGGGCTGGCTGGCGAGCCCGGTGCTGTTCTGGGGCTTTTTCATCTTCGGGACCCTGCTCTCGGCGGGGATCGGGTACGTGCTGGCCCGCAGGCTGATAAGCCCCCTCCGCCAGCTCAACGAGGGCGCGCGCGACATCGCCGCCGGAAAGCTCGACTGCCAGCTTCCCGTCCGGGGGAACGACGAGATCGCCGAGCTGACCGCCGGTTTCAACGTCATGGCGCGGCAGCTGGAAATCATGCGGCACGAGAGCATCAAGTCCGCCCGGCAGGAGCGTTCGCGTATGCTCGGCGAAATAGCCCTCGGCTTCGCCCACGAGATCCGCAACCCCCTCGTGGTCATCAAGACCTCCGCCGAAGTGGTGCTCGCGTCCCTCGCCGTCAAGTCGCGGGAAGTCCGGCTGCTCGGCTTCGTGGTTGAAGAAGTGGCCCGCATCAACAACCTGATTTCCGAGTTCCTGGCCTTCGCCAAGCCCTCGCCGCTGAAACTCGAATATTTCCCGCTGTCCCCGCTGATACAGGAAATCGCGGAACTGAGCTCCGCCGAAATGGACAAGCGCGGCATCCGGTACAGCTTCTCCAACGAGGCGGAGGACGACCGGGTCCTCGGCGAGCGGAGCCAGATCCGGCAGGTCCTGCTCAACCTCGGGCTGAACGCGATGGACGCCATGCCGCAAGGGGGCACCCTCTCCGTGCGCCTGTACGCGGAAGGCGGGCAGATCCGCATCGAACTCAAGGACACGGGCTGCGGCATCCCCCCGAATCTGCTGTCCACAATCCATATGCCCTTCATCTCGACCAAAAAGAACGGGCTTGGCCTCGGCCTGTCAAAAGCCTATGCCATTATTGAAGAACACGGCGGCAGCATCTCCTGCTCAAGCACGGTCGGGGAAGGGACCGTATTTACCGTGTGCCTGAACAGGTAAGGCGGCTTCCTTTTGAAAGCCATACGGTTTCAGGGGAAGGGAGGGGTTCCGTTCCGGCGGGGTTGAGGAGGGAGGAGCTTTTCCGGGAAAGGCGCTTCCCCCCAACACCCCAATATCATTTCACAAGCAATGCTGTCCCAGCAAACGGCGGAATCATGTATACAATCCTCATCGTCGACGACGAAGCGAACCTTTTGGAAGTGCTGGCCGTAGCCCTCGAAAACATGGGCTACGGCACGGTCACGGCGGAAACGGCCGAGGAAGCGCTGGCCGTACTCGAAGAACGGGAAGTGCACCTCGTCCTGAGCGATCTCCGGCTTCCGGGGCTGAGCGGGCGCGAGCTGATGGAAAAGGTCAAGGCCGCCAACCCGGATCTGCCCGTGGTGATCATGACCGCCTACGCCTCGCTCAAGGAGGCTGTGGAGATCATCAAGGAAGGGGCGTTCGACTACACGGTGAAGCCGTTCGAGCTCGACGCCCTCGAAGCCACCATCGCCAGCGCGCTGCGGTATTACGCGCTCGGGCGGGACAACCGGGATCTGCGCGAACAGCTCCAGACCGCCTCGGCCGGGCAATTCGTCGGGCAAAGCCCGGCCTACCTCGCCCTGCTGCGCAACGTCAGGGAAGTCTCGGCGAGCAGCGCCAACGTGCTCATCACCGGCGAATCCGGCACCGGCAAGGAAGTCGTGGCCAAGGCCATCCACTACGGCGGCCCGAGGGCCAAAGCCCCCCTCGTAACCATCAACTGCGCCGCCATCCCCGAACAGCTCCTCGAAAGCGAGCTGTTCGGCCACGCCAGAGGCGCGTTCACGGGCGCCACCAGCAACCGCAAGGGGCGCTTCGCACAGGCCGACGGCGGCACGCTGTTCCTCGACGAAATCGGGGACATGCCGCTGGCGCTCCAGGCGAAGATCCTGCGCTGCATCCAGGAGAAGGCCATTGAGCCCGTCGGCTCCAACACCACGCAAAAGGTCGACGTGCGCATCATCGCCGCGACCAACCAAAACCTCGTCGAAGCCATTGAAAAAGGGAAGTTCCGCCGCGATCTGTATTACCGGCTCAACGTCTACCCGATCATCATGCCGTCGCTCAGGGAACGCAAGGAAGACATCCCCCTCCTCGCCGAGCACTTCGCCCTCCGCGCCGCCGGGGAGATGGGCAAAGTCCCGGTGACGTTCACGGAGGCGGCCCTTGAGATCCTCAAGAACCATACGTGGCCGGGCAACATCCGCGAACTGGAGAACTGCATCGAGCGGCTCACGATCATCGCCTCCGGCACCGCCATCACCCCGGAACGGCTGGCCTCGTAAAAATCAACGCAAAAAATAAAGCCGTATCCGAAATTCTAGATGAAGTTTTTTCCGGAACTGGTATCACTTATGTTATGGAAGGTAAAAACATTGTTTTGACAAAAGAAAGCAATATAGCCCGTGAGGAAGTAAAACAGCAAAATACAATTACTGTTAAAGGTGCTATAACTGATATGCAAGGTGAAGCAATTATCGGTGCAAACATTATTCAACAAGGTACTACTAACGGTACAATTACCGATATTGACGGTAACTTTACGTTAGAAGTTCCGGCTGATGCACAACTGGTTATATCTTATATCGGTTATAAAAAAGTCATAATTCCAGTAAACGGAAAGACTAATTTTACCATTAAAATGGAAGATGATGCATTGAAACTGGAAACTGTTGTAGTAACCGCTATGGGTATTAAAAAGAAAGAAGCCTCTTTAACTTATTCCACTCAGCAACTGAATGGTGACGAACTGAATAAAGTAAAGGACGCTAATATGATCAATTCATTAGCCGGTAAATCTGCCGGTGTGCAAATAACAAAGAGTTCATCCGGTCTGGGAGGTTCGGCAAAAGTATCTATCCGTGGTGCACGTTCAGCATTCGCCAGTGGTAACAACCAACCGTTATATGTCATAGATGGCGTTCCTATGCTGAATATCACAACAGAATCAACAGCCACCGTTATGGGAGGTGAAAATGACGGGGTCAACCATGACTCTGGTGACGGTGTTTCCAACTTGAACCCTGATGATATTGAAAGTATGAGTATATTAAAAGGTGCATCTGCCGCTGCTCTCTATGGCTCCCAAGCTGCCAACGGTGTTATTTTAATTACTACAAAATCAGGGAAAGCCGGTATGTCAAGAGTTACATTCTCCTCTAACCTGACAGTAGACCATGCTGTCAGCCTGCCGGAATTTCAAAACAATTATGGACAAACTGCCGATGGTACCAGCAGTTGGGGCGACAAAGGAAATCTGACAGACTATGATAACGTAGGTAATTGGTTTGGCAATGGTATTACAGCCATCAACTCTTTAACCTTCCAAACAGGTAATGACAAAATGCAAACTTACTTTTCTTATGCCAATACCCGGGGGACAGGTATCGTGGACTCAAATAAGCTTCAAAAGCACAATATTACTTTCCGTGAAACAGCCAGTTTCTTTAATGATCGTTTAAAATTGGACGGAAATGCCAGTTTGATGACACAAACTATCCGTAATACTCCTGCCGGAGGTGGTTATTATCTGAATCCGCTGGTTGGCTTGTATTCTTTTCCCCGTGGTGCCGATCTGGCTCCCTACGCTGAAAACTTTGAAGTTTTCGATACTGACCGCAATATGAACTTACAGAATTGGTATACAAAAAATGAAGACGGCTCATTCAGCGAATGGGATCAGAATCCGTACTGGATAAAAAATCGTGTGACCAACAAGAGTAAACGTTACCGTGCATTAGCTTCTATCAGTGCAAATATAAAAGCAACTGACTGGTTAAGTATCCAGGCACGCGGGAATGTAGACTATGTAAGTGATAAGTTTGACAACAAGATGTATGCATCAACAGCAGCAAACATTGCCGGAAAAAATGATGAAACAGGGTTACCTAACGGACGCTATGTATGGTCGGATGAACAAAACTTCCAAGTATATGGTGATTTCATGGCCATGTTCAACAAAACCTTTGGTGATTTTTCCATCAATGCCGCATTAGGAACCAGCATTAACGTCAGCAAAGCCAATTCTTTAATGATCGACTCCAAAACAGCATCTTTATATCGTCCTAATGTATTTACCGTTTCCAATATCATATTCTCTTCAAAGGGATATATCAACCAAACAATTGATGCGAAACGTACTATACAATCTTTATTTGGTACAGCACAAGTGGGTTGGAAAGATGCTATTTATTTAGATATTACAGCGCGTAATGACTGGTCTTCCACCCTGGCAAACACAGAAAGTATGAAAAATGGATTTTTCTATCCGTCAGTAGGTTTGACTTGGATTATGAGCAACAGCATCAAACTACCGGAATGGATCAATTTTTCAAAATTCCGTGGTTCATTTGCACAGGTCGGCAATGACCTTCCCATCGGCATCACCAATTTAGCTGATATCATTCAATGTGGTGGAAGTATCCAAACAAACGATATAGAACAACGTGGTGATTTGAAACCGGAAATCAGTACTTCCATTGAATTCGGTACAGAATGGAAGTTTTTCAATAATCGCTTCGGAATTGACTTTACATGGTATCGTACAGATACAAAAAACCAACTGTTAAGAGTAGCCAATCCGGCTGGTTCACTTTATGCGTTCCGTTATATCAATGCAGGTAAAATTCGTAACACTGGTATCGAATTGACACTAGAGGGTACTCCTTTGATGAATGAAAATTTCCGTTGGAAAACCGCTGTAAACATGTCCATGAACAGAAACAAAGTTGTTTCCTTACACAAGGACTATAAATCATTCCGCTACGGTTCTGAAGGATTCTCCATGGCTTATGACATGTGGGTAAAAGAAGGTGGAAAACTGGGAGATATTTATGGAAACGGATTCGAAAGAGATGAAAATGGTAAGATTAAATTAAACGAGACAGGAAATCCAATCAAAGTTACAGGTAACAATACTTTACTAGGCAATGCTAATCCTGATGCTTTATTAGGATGGAGCAATACCTTTACTTACAAAGGATTTACTTTGTATTTCTTGATTGATGCACGTATCGGAGGAGATGTCATGTCATTGACACAAGCACATCTTGACGCAATGGGAGTCAGCAAAGAATCCGGAGAATCCCGTGATCGCGGTTATGTGGAATATGAAGGCATCCAATTCAAAGATGTTCCTAACTTCTATGGTACAGTCGGAGGACGTAACGGCATCTCAGAATACTATATGTATGATGCAACGAATGTACGCTTACGAGAATTGACACTAGGCTATTCATTCCCGGAAACCCTCCTTGCCAAAACCAAATTCATCAAAGGATTAGATCTCACATTGATTGCACGTAACTTATTCTTTTTGTACAAAGATGCTCCATTTGACCCGGATGCAACTTTATCAGTAGGTAATACTCTGCAGGGCGTTGATGTTTTCGGCATGCCGACTACACGTAATATTGGTTTCAACGTTAAATTTACATTCTAATTTTAAAACAAAGACATTATGAAAAGTTCAAAATATATTTCAATTTTATGCGTGGGAAGCCTTCTGAGTTTAGCCTCATGCACAGACGGATTCGAATCTGACAATAAAATCAACGGTAGTTTTGATGATACTGTAAAAGAATATGATTTCCAAAAATACACTACTAACTTTGAGACAATTCAAAAAGGTATTTATTTTAACTACGACTGGGGAGAAGGCACCACTTGGCCTTGGCAGACATTCCAAAACTTGAATCATGATATGTTCTCAGGATATTTTCATGATTTTGCCTCCAAATTCAGCGATAAAAATACAGTATATGCATTAGAGGCCGGATGGACAGCCAGTGCGTGGAATTATACTTATAATTATATATTTCCAGTAGCCCATAAATCAACATTAATTACACAAGATGAAGCCAAATACAAACATTTTTATGGTGCAACCCTTATTTTAAAAGTAGAAGCCATGCACCGTATAACTGATACTTATGGCCCTATTGTCTATTCTAAATTCGGAAAAAACGAAACAAACTCTGTTGATACCCAAGAAGAAGCTTATAAAGCATTCTTTGATGATCTGGATAAAGCTGTAGACGCATTGGATACTTATTTGAAAGAAGGCGGCAAAGAAGATGGCGTGAAAAGCATTAATATGTGCAATTGTCCTACAGCCAGCAGATGGATAAAATTTGCCAATTCATTACGTCTTCGTCTAGCTATGCGCGTATCTAATGTAAATAAGACACTTGCTACCAGTGAAGCCCGAAAAGCATTAGAAAACTCTTATGGTGTCATAGAATCTTCTGATGAAAACATACAAATCTCCGGTAAGGGGTATCAAAACCCGTTAGCAGGTGTTGCCGGTTGGGGAGAAACCTATATGGGAGCAACAATAGCTTCTGTCCTAAACGGTTATGAAGATCCACGCATCAGTATATATTATAATCCGGCGACATTGGCAGAGCATACAGAGGAATATCTAGGAGTACCTCAAGGAGTATATGCCAAGGACGGTGACCCCAATTATTACCAAAGCTATTCCTTTATCAACACCCAAACAATCACAGCATCCACACCCGCCGTTCTTCTGACAGCAGCAGAAACTTGGTTCTTACGTGCCGAAGCATCTTTACGAGGTATCAATCCGAAAAACGAAAGCGCAAAGCAATGTTATGAAACCGGTGTCCAAACTTCATTCAGCCAATGGGGTGCCGGAGATGCAAGCCTATATCTGACAAGTAAAGGTAAACCGACAGATTACATTAATTACGCAGCAGGCCCCGGAAAAGACATGAAAGCATTAATAACCACCACTCCCAATTTTGACGATGCAGTTAATCAAGAAGAACAACTTGAAAAAATTATCACTCAAAAATGGATTGCTTGCTGGCCAGAAGGCATGGAAGCATGGGCAGAACAGCGCCGTACCGGATATCCGAAATTATTCAAAGTACAAACCAACAACAGCAATGGTACAATTGATACAGACATCATGATTCGCCGCCTCCCCTTCTCACAAGATGATGCCAAAAAAGATCCTGAGCAGTATAAAAATCTGTGTACGGCTCTTGGTGGTGCAGACAATGGCGGTACACGGCTATGGTGGGACACAGGTAAAAACAACTTTTAATTCATATTTCAGTAACAACTATTATTTATAAGAGAGATTTTTAAATATTTCACTTAATCAAGGTATTAGCATAAGGCAAAAAGATTTCATAAGACGGGGAGCGTGATGTTTCCCGTCTTTTTCTGTTTTTCATACGGCATTCTATTTTATTTTTCTATCTTTGTTCAAGCTATGAAATAACATACCTATACAGCAAACTTTTTCCGGATATTCATCGTTTAACTGAAAAAAATATATGAAAAAGTTTCTAAGTAATACTATCGTACAACTGCTTATTGCCGTAATTATCGGACTGTTGGCAGGCTTTGTTGTTAATGACGCAGTGCTGGAAGTCGTTATCTGTATAAAGCACATCACGGGACAGATTATATTTTTCCTGGTTCCCCTTATTATTCTGGGATTCATAGCCCCCTCTATTGCCCATTTGCGCAGCAATGCATCAAAGATGCTTTTATTCGCTTTCAGCATAGCCTACCTATCATCTATCGGAGCCTCTTTTTTCGGAGCAGCCGTAGGTTACAATGTGATTCCTTTTCTGCATATAGCCGATGATGCCAATACACTGAAAGCATTGCCGGAAAATTTACTAAAAATAGATATTCCACCGGTCATGAATGTTATGACGGCCCTTGTACTGGCAGCTTTGATAGGACTTGCTACTGCTTGGGTTAAATCGGATGAAATATCAAAACTACTGGATACTTTTCAAAAGATGGTACTTGAATTGGTGAAAAGAGTACTGCTTCCCGTACTTCCCGTATTTATTGCCGCTAACTTCTGCATTCTTAGCTATCAGGGAGCTGTTACGAAGCAGTTACCGGTATTCCTCTCCGTATTGATAGTTGTTATTGTTTGTCATTTCATCTGGCTGTCATTGCTTTATTTCATTGCAGCTGTTTACTCAAGAAAAAATAGTTGGCAGGTATTGAAATACTATGGTCCTGCTTACCTCACAGCATTAGGTACAATGTCTTCAGCAGCTACGCTGGGAGTGGCGTTGGAATGTGCCCGCAAAAGCCCTATCCTTCGAAAAGAAATCAGTGATGTGACGATACCTTTATTCGCCAATATACACCTATGCGGCTCTATCCTGACAGAAACCGTATTTGTACTCACTGTATCCCAAATGCTTTATGGAAGTATGCCCAGTATATTACAAATTACTTTATTCATCCTGTTATTAGGATTATTCGCCATCGGTGCACCGGGAGTACCAGGTGGAACAGTACTTGCCTCTTTAGGGCTCATCATCTCTGTCCTTCACTTTGATGAAGCCGGAACTGCACTACTACTTACGATTTTTGCATTGCAGGACAGTTTTGGAACAGCTTGTAATATTACCGGAGATGGGGCACTAACGCTTATTACAGATACTTTCGAAAAAAGATAGCTTCGAAGCCGAAGGCTTTTAAATAAAGGCTCTCTAATAACTATCTTTTTACTTAAGGGTTTTGTAAAGTTACTTTTTTTGATATTATTGCAAATATTCTCAACCCATACTAACCACAAATCAAAAATAGATACTATGAAACGAAAAACACTTAAAAGAAAAATTTCTATTGTTGGCATTTTGGTTTTTGTCAGTATGATAGTTTATTCATGTTGGCAAGATGAATGGTCCTCCAATGTAACTGATGAAGTTATTTTTGACAGCAATAAAGAATTGACCATTGCTAAAGCAGAACAATGGTATAATGCCACCAATTCCTCAGCTACTACAGTTAGATCCTTAAGTGCTGACGGGCGAATTCCAGCAAAGCCTAATTGGAACAAGGCTAAAGAAAGTAGAAAAGGAGATTTAGAGGTAGTCGAAACGACTCTAATGACAAGCGGTAGTACATTTTTTATGGATAACGAGACAAAAGAAAAATATGAACTACAAGATGATTTGGATAAAATATATAATGTAGCACGCATGGTAATATTGAAGAATCTAGAAACAGGTGAGATTTACAACTTCATCATGGTATTCATAGGTACTTATGATTATTTGATGCATACCACCTCTTTTGAAAACAATTCTTATTTACATCGTGAAGCTGATTTTGATGGAAAAGTTTTATTCTACAATTTCAATTATGGATTGGTAAATGGTTGGAAATATGAATCAGGGAAAATAACAGCCTCCATTTCTCCGGGAACAGAGGAAGGATACCGTATGAGTTTGCAAAGAGGAAGAGGACAATCCGTATGTAATACGGAAATAGACTGGATGGAAAAGCGGAATTGTCATAATGATATCGTTTGGGATCATGAACTGGGGCTGCCCGGCATCGATGTAATTTGCGACAAGTATTTACATCCTGAGTATCATGAAGTTTGCGTTTCATTGGATGATGACGAAATGGATGGCGGAGGTGGTGGATATAATCCTCCTTCAAATCCTCCTGAAACACCTCCTACTCCTTGTAAACGTGCTAAAACATTGTCGCAGGACGCAGCATTTAAATCGCGTATAAAAGATGTGTATAGAAAAACATTTTCCGCAGGCAATACTGTGGAGCAAGGCTTTATACAGACTTCAGACGGGCAAACTATTTTCCCGAACGTACAAGAATCAGGAAGTGCCAAATTCACAAATGATCAAATAGCAGGAAAAGAAATCATGGAATGGTACCATTCCCACCCTACAGGCTCTATGATTACTTCATGGGCAGATTTAAAGGCTTTAGCTATACGATACCAACAGGGATATGTGAAATCAGAGAATTTTACTTATGGAGTAGTTTCAGAGTTCGGATGTATGAGTATTATGATAACTTCTCCCACAGATTTTAATACTTTCGCTACCAAAGTTCGAAATGGTGAACTTTCCGAAAGTTGGAACGCTTATATAGTTGGTGCAAGCGGAGGGGGAGTTGATGAATGTATAGGTCAGTTGCTTAAATTTTTAGATCGCAATAACTCCGGTCTGTCAGTGATGTTTAGTTCGAATATTGATGAAAGCAATCCGACTTGGAATGCTCAGGAACTAGCTTCTAATGGGAAATCTGTAAATATGGAATGTAACCAATAAAAAGAAAAGTCATGAAAAGAATAGAATTTGTTTTGTGTTTGTTTTTTATCAGCACAGTTAGTTTTGCCCAAAAGGAAATTGCTCCAACAAAAAACTTGGATGCTTATATCGGGACTTGGATGTATCAGTCAAATGATACGATTTTTAAAATAGTTCTTAAAAAAGGATATGCAGAGGATCAACACATGATTATAAATGGTCTTATGGGAGGATATTTTCTATCAGTGAAGGGAATAATTGTAGAAAACTATTTTAGTATCAGAGATACTATTTGGCACTTGGACAAAAAAAAGGGAACTCAAGATTTTTCTATCTGGGCTTCAAACAATGCTACCAGTTTGGACTACATTGATCCTAATCGAGTCGGAGTTTTATTTTACGACCAACGGAAGAAGCACTTCGGCGGAAAAGGGATATTAGGCGGAAAAATACTTCTGCTTTCTTCCGATAAAATTCGTTGGCATCTGGATGAAAAATTAGGATTAGCCCTTGAAGAACCGGATGAATATACAGAACTGATAGGATTTTCTGTTCCTTCGGACGTGATAATGACTAAAGAGAAAAAACAATGATGTGAACAAAGACAACAAAATGTATCAAAAGCCAATGGAGAACCAACAGTAACCCCTGGCTTTTGGTACATTTATTTTCATAATCTTACAGCAAACTTGTTATTTCAAAACCTCATCCAGCTTTTGTTGCAAAGCCTCCCCTTCCAATCCTACAGCCAAGATCACCCCATTGGGGTCCAACAAGAAATTCATAGGAATCCAACGAATAGCATACTGCACGGCTGCATCCGATTTCCAGTCCTTCAAGTCTGAAACATGAGTCCATGCCAATTGATCTTTCTCAATAGCGGCCAACCAAGGTTCTTTCTTACGATCCAAAGAAACTCCTAAAATAGTAAAATTCTTATCCTTGTATTTATTCCAGGCAGCAACAATATTCGGATTTTCCTTGCGACAATCAGGACACCAGGAAGCCCAAAAATCAATCAGTACATATTTTCCTCTCAAACCGGATAATGTGACAGGATTACCGTCTACATCGGGCAATGTAAAATCCGGAGCCACAGCACCGACCTGAATATCTTCCATCCGCTTGATAAAGCCATCTATTTGACTGACATACATGGTTTCATCCAATGAAGCATCCAGTTTGGCACGCAATGCCTTCATTTCTTCCAAATTCAACTTATAAGCGAAATCCTTCACTATGAAATAAGGGGTAACAGCAGATGCCGGGTGAACAGCAACCAGACTATCTATGCTATATCCATCCTGACGAGTCAAAGGAGCATTTTGTGCATACAGATCATTAATGGCAGAACCTGTCACTGTCAGTATCTTTTCTGATTCATTCATCTTCAACTGCATCTTTTCGTTATCTAAAAAGAATACCAACGGACGTTTGCTATCCCTAAACGTAGTCAGCCCATAAGCCAATGGCTCAGTACAAACACCTTCAAATTTGAAAGTACCGTCAGTAATCACAGCCGAATCCACAGCTATGAACGATTTATCCTGATATTTTTTCAGATACACCATTCCATCTTTAACATCCGATATTTCTCCATTCAGAGTATATCCTTTTTTCTCTTCGCCACAGGACAGTACAGTCATAGCCAGTACACCAGCAAAAAGCACATTTACCATTCTTTTCATCTCTATCTTCCTTATTATTATAACTCGTCAAAAATAAATATTCCTATGCAATTATGCAAACTCCACCGTTCCTATTTGGAAATTAACTCTCCCTGAGTTACCTTTGTAACTTCAACTAACTATTATATAACCTATGAAAAAACTCCTATTTCTAGGCGCTCTCCTGTTGTCAACAGTATGTATGAACGCCCAAACTTCCGAATATTATCAGGAAGCAGCCAATCCTATTGCCACCAACCCCGCTTTATGGGCGAAAGTTACAGCTCCACAAATCAGCTGGGGAAGCACAGACATCCGCTATAAGAAAGAGGAACCGGCTCCCATCCATAGTGCGCAGAAAAGTATGAATCTTACTGCATGGAAAGGTGAGAAAATTTCAGCCCAACTGGTAGTATGGACTCCCAAATCGCTAAATGACTTGACTTTCATGGTCAGCGATTTAACCTCAGGCAGTGCAACCATCAGTAAAGAGAATATCCGAACAGGCTTTGTCCGTTACGTTATAACCGATGAACTGAACAAAGACGGTTTGGGCGCATGTGGCTATCGAAACAGTGCTGATTTTGACTCAACTTTAGTAGCAGATGTAATAGACCATATCACTCCTACTCTAACCCTTCCCGCCAACTCCACCCAAGGGGGATGGATCAGCGTAAACATCCCTCAGGGCACTAAAGCCGGGAAATACACAGGAACCGTCACAGTGAAAGCCGACGGTATCACCTTGTCTGAATTAAAACTGAACCTCCAAGTGAAGAACCGTACTCTGCCTCCTCCTTCCGAATGGACTTTCCATCTGGATTTATGGCAGAACCCTTATGCAGTATCCCGTTACTACAATGTGGAACCGTTCAGCAAAAAACATTTCGATTTGATGCGCCCATTGATGAAACTGTATGCCGATGCAGGTGGTAAGGTAATCACAGCCTCCATTATGCACAAGCCTTGGAACGGACAGACCTATGATGCTTTTGAAAGCATGGTCACTTGGTTGAAAAAAGCGGATGGAACCTGGTATTTTGACTATACCGTATTCGACAAGTGGGTGGAATTTATGATGGATCTTGGTGTCAAAAAACAAATCAGTTGCTATTCTATGGTTCCCTGGCGCCTTTCTTTCCAATATTTTGATCAGGCCAGCAACTCTTTCAAATTTCTGGACGCCAAACCGGGTGAAGTTGCTTATGAAGAATTTTGGATGAATATGCTGCAAGATTTCTCAAAGCATCTGAAAGCAAAAGGCTGGTTCGATATCACTCACATTGCGATGGACGAACGCCCGATGAAGGACATGCAGGAAACACTGAAAGTGATCCGTAAGGCTGATAAAGACTTTAAAGTTTCTTTGGCAGGAACTTATCACAAAGAACTATTGGATGATCTGAATGACTATTGTATCACCATTGCCGAGAAATTTACTCCCGAAGAGATTGAAGCGCGCCGGAAGGCAGGCAAAGTAACTACTTATTATACCTGCTGCACAGAGCCCCGCCCCAACACTTTCACTTTCAGCGAACCTGCCGAAGCTGAATGGCTGGCATGGCATAGTGCGAAAGAAAATCTGGACGGATATCTTCGTTGGGCTTTAAACAGCTGGGTGAAAAATCCCCTACAAGACAGCCGTTTCACAGCTTGGGCTGCCGGAGACACGTATATGATTTATCCGGGCGCCCGTTCATCCATCCGGCTGGAACGCCTGACAGAAGGAATACAATTTTTTGAGAAAGTACGCATTCTGAAAGAAGAATTTGAAGAAAAAGGCAATAAAGGAGCTATTAAGAATATAGACAAAACCTTGAAAATGTTTGATGAATCAAGCATGGATAAGATTTCTCCTACCACTGCCGTAAACAAAGCAAAAAAAGTTATCAACCGATACTAGAAAAAGGGAAAATACCTTTATTACATACATATATATATCGGACCACACATATGTATGTAATAAAGGTACTTCAAACTAAAAGCCGAACAGAATTAACTTGTGGGAAATAGGATGGATGAATCCCCGATAGCTTCAAAAGTAACTTAAGTGCATTGGGCAAGTAACTTAACTTACTTGACACTTTCACTTAACTTACTTGGCTCACGAAGTCAAGTTACTTTATTTGCCCTATATTTCTCAAATAAATTCTGTTCGGCTATATAAAATGGCAAGTTCTAGTTTTAACTTTATCCTCCCTTTCCTTTATACAAGTTTATTCTTCGGGTATATAAATGATTTCTCCATTATCCAATTCATAGGCAATACCCACCTTTTTTCCTTTCTTGCCGCTTTTGACATCCTGATCCTCAGAAGGGGTATAACGGTTAATCTTCTGCCCTTCCTTGGTTATGATTTCCATGTTTTCCTTACCCGGATTCTTCACCATCGTAAAATCTTCCTGACTAAACATTTCAGTCATATTATAACGGGTAACCAAGGCTACCATTAACG
>ERZ791577.757-NODE-757-length-19381-cov-37.910225_pt1 | contig 19381 bp, 17 predicted proteins | sample MGYA00509969_ERZ791577 | MGnify/ENA primary metagenome ERZ791577 (study PRJEB30046, sample SAMN00791917) | human gut metagenome | study: EMG produced TPA metagenomics assembly of the A metagenome-wide association study of gut microbiota in type 2... | reverse complement strand
ACGGGCAAGGGTATTGAGGCTATCACCGCAGACCAAGCAAGCAGCCTTATCGGTATCGGCTATGCGATGCAGATTGCTATAGAGCAGGGTAATGAGATTCGTAAGACGATAGCTGAACATACATCTTACGTGCGACTTGATGTTGCACAGATAAAATGGGATATTTCTGAGATACGAGATATTCAGTATCAAGGATTACAGCAGTTAGAAGCAATCAATAAAAATACTGCACCTATTATATTGATACGTGAGGATATCGCAAGTATGTATAAATTAATGAAGGATAAGTATTAGAATTATGAAGGAAAAGGACTGAAATAAGTAAGGAAAAGAGTTGAAAATATGAAGGAGAAGGATTAAAATTAGTAAGGAAAAGAATAAGAATATGAAGAATGATGCTTTTATAAAATTGGTTGATGAAGCAGATTCAGCTTACGTTGACCTTGATACTTTCGGTATTACATTGGTAAGGGGTTGGCGAGAAGCCTTGCTGACCCCTGCCCCAGTAAAAAGCTATGTAACCAACGATAGCCGATTGGAACATGGGCAATCGGTTATCGCTACATCGAAGTATGTAAAGAAAGATAAGCGTGATGTAAGTATCTCTTTCTTCCTTGAAGGTAGTTCAGAAGAAGATTACTTACAGAAGTATGAGGCTTTCCTTGATAAGATAGCTTATTCAGGTGAGTTTTGTATGAAAGTGCCACGCTTAAAGAGGGTTTTCAAACTTGTTTACACGCAATGCTCGCAGTTTGGTGATTATGGTCTAAAAAGAGGTAAATTTGTACTCAAATTAACGGAGTATAACCCGAATGATAGAATTAAGTTATGATTAAGATATATGATATTAATGATAAATTGCTGATGCAAGCAGAAGTAACATCAGCAGCGAAGAGAGAACAGGAAATGTCTAAGTCAGATTATATTTCTCTGTCTTTCTCCGCTGCTGAGAAAGTTATTCTGCCAGTTGGTGCGTATATCAATTATACATATAAGATTGATAAAGTAAGAGAGGTTACTAGGAAGTTCCTTCTCTTGGAATCGTATGAGCCTACTCAATCAGATGAATGCTCTTGGAAGTACACTCCTCAATTCCAGCATCCGAAGATGATTCTATCGAAGACCCCATTCTTTATCTATACTCGTAATTCACAGAATGTAGAGGTAAAGCAAAATGTATGGTCTTTCGTTGGTATTACATCTGTACTTAGCGAAAAAATAAAAGATTTCCTTAACAAGGATTTAATGTTTGGCGAATGCGGATGGAAAGTTATCTTTTCAAATGTAACGGCAAATACTGTCAATGTATCATTCAGCGATAATGACTTTATATCCGCACTTACGGCGATTACAAATACTATCGGGGATAACTGCGAATGGCATATTGACTATGATGATGAAATTATCTACATCGGTAAGGTCTTAATCGGCGCAACTCCTGTTGTTTTAGAGGTTGGAAAGAATGTAGGTGTACCAAGTATCAATAATAGCAAAGAAGGCTACTATAACGCTTTCTCTATCTTCGGCGGTACAAGAAATATTACACAAGTAAATAGCAAAGGTGAGAATGTTTCATCTGGCGATATTCGTCTGCAATTAGATGAGGGCAATGGTACAATATCAATAGACGGAAAGGAACGCTCCTACTCTATTGATAAGTATTCAACCCTTGACCTTAGAGCGGATAAAACGAAAGAACCTCTTTTTACAAAGGTACTTGATTTTTCTCAGATTTTCCCTTCACTCAATACCTATGTATATAATGTGCGTGGGAGAGTTAAGTATGTGCTTGATGAGAAAAATAATAAAATTCCTATCTCTAATGCTGATGGGTCTGTTAAGGGATATAAGACCTTCACTGTATGGTATATGAGATTGGCTTATCCTACTACAGAAAAAGTAGCAGGAAAGAAAATTATTAATACAACCATAGATGATGGAATTACTCATTATTGGTATGATTTTGAAGTTACCGATGATTTGCTTATCAATGGTAAGAATATCGGATGCTCATTTGAACCGAATTTTAATACAGGTGCGCTTTCTACTCCACTTGCAGGTCAAGGAACTAACGGCGAATATGTAGGCTTTGAACTTACCTATCATAAAGAGGCATCATCCTCGCACACATCAGACGATGTTAGCAATAGTAATTTCTCAGTATTGGCTGGTGATTACGAAATTATCTATCAAGAGGATAATGAGGTTATCATACCTACAAACGCTGCTGAAATGCTTATTCCTCGTGGAGAAAGTATGCCTTCTTTAAAGTGTAATATCACGGTACTCTATAATATTGCAATGGCTGATACTATCTATTACGAGGATGCTCAAAATAGATTGTTAGAGAAAGCAAAGGAGGAGATTGTGCGATTACTCTCTGATTTGAATAACTATGAGGTTAAATCATATTCTGATGTATTCTTGGAAGATAACCCTCAACTACAAATCGGTCAGAGTGTAACGTATAAGGACGGACACGGATATGAGCTTGCGACAAGAGTATTGAAGCTATCGACTAATATTGATTACGACTTTATTCAGTCGATTACAATAGGCAATCAAGTAATTAAGGGTACTATTACGCAGCTCAAAGAAGACGTACAGACAATTATTGCGAGCGGAGGAAGTAGCGGTAACGGAGGTGGATATTCCGTTTCCCAGCTAAGAAAACTCATTGCGAAGTACGGAAGTGATAATTTTATATCTAAGCAGTTCGATGACATTGCAAAAGGCACTATCACTTGGGAAAAGCTCCAGAAGTTCTTGAAGGGAATGAAGGTCGGGGCGAACGGGGATTGGACTCTTGACGAACTAGATAACACCCATCTAACCACAGATTATCTACAAGTCAGAATGAAAGCAATCTTCGAGACCTTGGAAATATTGCATACAGACACATTGGGTGGTGAATTGTTCATCACCCCAGTAGGCAGTAACCGAATATTGAAGGTTGAGGAGGTGAATATTACCTATGATGGTGTTAGTCAGAAGGCTTACAGATGCTACTTCCTTGGTGAGCAAGATGGCTCAAAGGTGGAGAATAAATGGAAGGTTGGAGACCAAGCGAGAAGCAAGAGTTTCAACCTCACACAAGGGAAATTTCACAATGTCGGCAATCACTACTATTGGCGACTAGTCATCGGTGTGTCTACAGAAACCGTTGAGATAGAGGGAAAGAACTATCACTATGTGGACTTATCGGATATAGACAAGGACACAAGCAGTGATATTCCAATGGTAGACGATGTGTTGAACCAAGTTGGTAGCCGAACAGACATCGCAAGGCAGAGTTGCTTGGTGTTCTCTGCCGTTGATACCTATTCGCCAAGTGTTACGCTCTATCACGGAGTGAATGGTTATACTTTCAATAACAAGGAATATGTTGACTATGGTGTGAACCATTCTACAGGCAAGGCTTTCTTCCACGTCTACGGAGATATGTACTTCGGAGACCGACCTACTAGTGCCAATAACTACGAGGGTGAATCCTATGTCAAGTTTGATAGCGAGACGAAGAAAGTAACCATCAAGGGAGACTTGGATATAAAGTCCACCTACGATGGGAAGACCTTGGATAAGTACATCACCGAGAAGAGCTTGGATAAGAATGCCGTTGAGACCATTATCAATAAATCGCAGACGATTATCGACCTTCAAAACCAGATAGACGGAGCTATTGAGACTTGGTTCTATGACGGCGTTCCTACTTTGAAGAATGCTCCAGCCATCAGTTGGAAGACCGACAATGATAAGAAAACTCACTTGGGAGACCTCTACTATGACAACAAGACGGGCAAGGCATACCGCTTTGCCAAGGATGGCTCTACCTATGAGTGGATTATCATCACAGATACGGAGCTGACCAAGGCACTCAAAGATTCAAGCCAAGCACTCAAAGATGCAGCCGCTGCGGATAAGAAGGCTAATGGAGCGCAAGCTACCGCCAACACCAAGAGACGCATCTTCGGCTCTCAGCCAGTTCCACCATACGATGTGAACGATATGTGGGTGAACGCAACCTATCCGAACGATGGTAGCACTTACAAGAACGAAATCTTGAAGTGTTCCACCGCCAAGGCAGAAGGCGAAAAGTTCGATATTGCCGATTGGAAATTGGCTAGCAAGTATACCGATGACACGAAGGCAGAGGAAGCCAAGAAAGCTGCTGAGAAGGCGCAAGAAGAGATTAAGACGACACAGAGCAACTTGAACGCCCTCGGAACGACTGTTACCGAAAACAAAAAGACGTTCGACAGCTACGTCAAAGATGGCTACCTAGAGCCTTCCGAGATTGCAGCAATGGCGCAGGATTCCAAGCGACTTGAGGATGATTTTGCGGCAGCACAGAAGTCGTACAATGAGGTGAAGGAAGCAGAGGTGTTAAAGAGTACAAAAGAACTCACCGACCTTAATACAGCTTTCACTACCCTCACTACTGCTAAGACGGAACTCGTTACGTATCTCTCAGATATATCTACAAATTACAATAAGGCTGATACCAACGGCAAGGCTGCTATCGTCTCAGCCGTGGGAACGAAGTTCACCAACTTCCAGTCCGCATACAGCGCATTCTATGACAAACTTGGCTTGGCAAACGCCTATATCACTAGCAAGATATATGGTGACTTGAAGCAGAATATCACAGACCTCGCAGGTTACAAGTATCTCAAGGATGCGCTCGGTCAGACTACAGATATTGACGGTGGTCTTGTAATGACAACGCTCCTTGCGCTGAGAGACGGAGACGGAAACGTTCAGAGCGGTATCAACGGAGCAATAGACACGAATAGAGGAAAGAAGAGTATCGCAACATGGTGGGGCGGTCAGATGGTGGATAAGGACTATAATAGCGGAAATCTTACCCCTGCAACCTCCCTCATCCGCTTCGATGGCTCGGGTTATCTTGCCAATGGTGCTATCTGGTGGGATGTGAGCGGAAAGGTTCACGCAGACCCTACATCGTTTATCATCAGCGAAAAGAATCTTGGCGCATACCTCACCTTCTTCGAGCCGACTTGGAAGGAAGGAAGTGCAGGAACGAGCGTTGCTGACCTTGTGTCTTTGAAGCCAAACGCTCCATTCTCTAAACTTGGCGTATCGGGCGATGCTACATTCGAAGGCGCAATCTCCTTCCATGGCATTAAGATAACGTATGATGCAACCAATAAGGCTATCAAGATTGATGGTAATCTCTATGCCACAGGTGGTATCACGGCATACGGAGCAGGAGCATCTACCACGGGCGGTGGTGGCGGATTGAACGGCAGTGTGAAGAGTTATTCAAATGCCTTGAAGCTTACATCAGAATCGCTGAGTGAGATTGCCTCTGCCTACTCCATCAAGGCTCTTGATTCTCGTATCTCTAGCCTAGAAGGAGGCTCGGCTATGGACGTTAGTGTTAGCGGTAGTGGAAACGCAGTGACAGCCATCAGTAAGAGCGGAACGACTATCATCGTGACAAAGGGAACAACGTTCTTGACTTCACATCAGAGCCTTGCGAGCTACCTTACTAAGACTGACGCTGCCAGCTTGTATCAACCGAAGGGAAACTACCTTACCGCACACCAATCGCTCGATGGTTACGTGAATGCGATAGCAGTTAGCGGAAGTGGAAATGCCGTTACTGCCGTTACAAAGAGCGGCAAGACCATCACCTTCACAAAAGGCTCTACATTCTCGCTCAATGGGCATACACATACTTTTGCAAGTTTGACCTCTAAGCCAACAAGTCTCAGCGGATATGGTATCACAGACGGTGTGAATGCCGTTAGCGTAACAGGTTCTGGGAATGCGATAACAACCGCATCTATCAGTGGGCATACCTTGACCTTGACGAAGGGTAGTTCTTTCAGCTTGTCTAACCATACTCATTATGTGGGAACGACACAGGTGCAGGGCAGCAGTGCCGAGCAAGCATTGACAGGAATCATCAAGATAGACAACATCTTGAAGTTGTCAAAGGCTAGTGTCACCGTCAACACAAGTTACAAGGCAGAGCAGAATCGCTTGGTGATTTATGGAAATACCTATGGCAACGATGCAAACTACATCAAGTCGGCTGGAAAGCTGTCCTATGGCGATGGCGGTCCGCAATTGGTTTTCTCAACTAGCGAGAACCCTGATGCAAGTGGCGTTCAATCGGCTGCATTGGTTTATACTGACCATGACACTATAGGAACAGGAGTAAGCCTTTCGTTCGTGACGAACCAAGGCGATGCCTACTTTATTGCTCCACGCATCAAGGCTCTCACGGCGTTCCAAGGAAACCTTGCGTGGAGCTATATCACCAACAAGCCAACCACTTTGTCGGGATTTGGCATTACGGATGGCTTGCGCTCGGTTACTCAGCCAAGTGGAAGCAATGTGTTCGTGACCGGCATATCCACCAGTGGAACAGCCATCACCTACACCAAGAGCTACACGAAGAAGAGCCTTTCTGCGGTGGGCACTTCGGGATGGACTAACGCATCGATCGATGGCAACATCATTCCTGACATGAGCTTCATAGCTTACTGGAACGGAGCATATAGTGGCACAAGTTCAAACCTCGCCTATTGCAACAAGGGTGCTTTCGGCTCGTTTGCAATCAAGAACAGCCTTGCCTTCTCAGAACTCACAAGCAAGCCGACAACGATAAGTGGGTATGGCATTACTGATGCTTATACGAAGTCACAGGTGGATGCCATCGCCGCAAAGTACTTGCCTTTGACAGGTGGAACGCTCACAGGTCAGCTTAAGATTGTGGCAAGCGCATTGAATGGTGCTTACAATGGATTGCGCATTGGCGATGATTGCTACATAGGTGATTGTAACATTGGCAACACTATCGGCTTGATGGGCGTTGGCAACAACAACGCAGGAATGGTGAAGTTCGGCAAGGGAGGTATGCAATTCGGTTACAACGGCTCGAATCACATAGCTTCGACTACCGCACAATGGACAAACCTCAATGCGGATTTGCTCGATGGTTGGCACAAAGACAACATCGTATGGTCGGGAGCGGTAAACAGCAACACCGCAAACCTTTCCCACTATTGGGCGAAGTTGTTTGACATTACCGTCACAGACAACCAATATGATGATAGAAGTTTCACGTTCCTCTTCTCCAACGGATTTAGAGATACCTATTCGGTTGTCGTGTTGAGAATCCGTCAGAATGGAGCGAAGGACTCTGGGGCATACAACTTTAGCATATCCTTGCGTGAGTTGGTTGGAAACATGTCTTCAAGGTTGCGTGTGTACTACAACAATGCAACTGGCAATGTTCAACTTTGGGGAAATTGCCAAGGTCAATATGGATGTCTGTCTTACACAATCATCAAGAAGACAGGACGCACGTCTGCCGATTTCAAAAGCCAAGGAACTTTGGTGACAAATATATCGTTCTCTGCGGCTCAAAGCTTGCCAGCAACCACAGGGGATAGCCCTTACACATTGCTTGATGGTGCTACGAGAATTGGCATCGTGAAGCAAGCAGACCAACTTGTAACGGCACGCTCGCTATGGGGACAGTCGTTCAACGGAACGGCTAACGTGAGCGGTGCTTTGAGCGGTGTGACCACCATCAGCGCAAGCAACACCATCAGTACCACCTTGCAGAATGGTGCGCTTAAGATTGGCAACAAGTTAACTCCTATTAGTGCCATTGATGCGCAAGTTATTTTCAACACAGGTGCGGCTATTCGTTTTGGTGAAACTGCTTGGGATTGGAATAAATGGGCTGGTCTTAAATATACTCATTCTAATAAAACTATTTATCTTGGTATAGCTGATGGTTCTGCGTTTGATGCTAATAGTGTACAAAATGATGGTACACTTAAATTTCCAGGTATTACAACTATAACTCCTGATGCCGCAGCTAGAATTGGAGGTAGTGGTGGTGATTTATATTTAGGTAATGCTAATAATAGTAATTGGGTGAAAGTTCAAGACATGTGTAGTCAACTAAATAGTAGTTATTGGAACATAAGACAATTAGGTAATGCTACGTTTAAAAGTCTTACTGTTAATGATGTTATTAGTTGTGATAGTATTATTGTTAGTAAAAATGCTGTTATTAATGGTAGTTTATCAGTTGCCGGATTAATAAATAATAAAGGTATATTACCTACAAATTATGAAGTTAATAATAAAGGAGCTGGTTGTTATGTTTCAGCTGATGCTTTATGTTCTGGAATTACTGCTATTACTGATAGTATACCAGTCAATAATCTTTCTATAGTTTATACTAATAATAACGGTAACAGTTGGGTTAATTATAATATATCAAATGATACTAAATTTAAGGCGTATGCGAATGTTGCAGGTGTTGATAGTTTATACTTAGGTGGCAATGTTATTACTGGTAATACTGATGCTGAAAAGTTAGCTCAAATAAAAAAGAACGAATTAATGTTTTCGTTTGAAATTCCTAACTCTTGTTATTCTCAAGTATATTTTGCTTGTGTTGATATGGGACAAGGTGTTGGTGTTACTTGTACTGTAGAATATTTAAATAGTAAAGGTGTTATAGTCAATACTTATATTAAATATATGACCGGATGGAACCAATTTAATTATATAAATTTATCTAATGGTAATACGGCTGTTGGTGTAGGAAATGATGATAGAAGATATATTCGTTTTAGATTTAAACATGACCAAAATACTACTGCATTACGAAATGCTTCAATAAATAAAATACGAATATTTGCTTTTACTAAGTATTCATTTCCTACTGATAGATTTATGGGGCATACAGGTCATATATATAACTTTGATTATAATATGAATACTTACTTCCCTAATAGCATTCTTGCTAAAGGTGGAGTTACAGCTTATCAATCTTCTGACATCCGCTTGAAGCAGGATTTGCGGAAGCTGGACTACTTGGGTATCATCAAGGCGATGGGTGGCACTTATGGCTTCGCTTGGAAGAAGGACAACACAAGGTCTATCGGCTGGATTGCCCAACACGTCTTGTGTAACCCTCACTTAAAGGACATCGTGGAGACTGACGAGAAGGGCTACTACAAGATTAACTACTGGTCTCCGAAGCTGATTGCAACGGCATTCGGTGCTATTGAGCAGGTGGGCGATGAGGTCAGCAGGTTGAAGGCTCGGGTGGTCTTCCTTGAATCAGAGGTTCTGCGATTGAGTGGAGATAAGGAAGACTGCAACAAGAAGAGATTAGATAACAAGAATATTAATTCATTAAATTAGTTAAGAAAATGGAGAATTTAAAGATTAACAAGAAAAGTGAACAGACAACCGCCACTTATACCAAGGGCGGCTATCGAGTAGAAATCACCTACAATGTTGACAAGACGGGTGGCAACATCGAGAGCATCAATATGAGTATCTATGGTGACCCAAATGGTAATTATCTCGGCAATGCGAACGCAAGTTACAACGGCAGCGAGCTGACCTACAACATCAGCGGTGTTCCGCAGAGCAAGCTCAGTGAGGTATCAGCATTGATTAAGGAGGTCAATTCCGCTATCGCCGCTAATATGGCAAGCGAGGCAGCAGAGTAGGTATCGTGAGTATTAACGCAGGGTGGCTCTTATAGAGCTGCCTTGCCTAGTGTTTTAAGTTCTAAAGATTAGCGTATGGAACGCTTTATATTATAGCTTGCGAAAGTGTTCAATGTAACAGTAGAGCGAGTTGTTACTAAAGAAGTTGTAACAGAATTAGAAACTAAAGTTGAATATCTAAAAAATAAAGATTATGTCTCATGCAAATAATATAATATCTGCTCCGGTATCAATAGATGATATTAAAGCTGTATTAGGTGAATCTAGTAACGATGTTGCTACTTTATGTAGAAGTAGTAACATCAATATGTGGAGTAAGAAAAAGCCAGTTCGTTTAGCCAATCCATTTCCTGATATAAATGGAACTTGGTATAGAGCAGACGATGATGATTTAGGTATTCAAATTAATAAAGGTGCTAATACTAATTTAGGAACATTATATGCTGGAGCTAGTTTTGCATATAAGAAACCTGGAGGTGGAAGTACTCAACCTTATAGAATGTCTGATTTTATTGGTTATAATCATGATGCTAAACCTTTTTTATATTGTGAAAGTTTAGGTAGTGTCGTAACTGTTGACGCTTTTACTGGTGAAGCGTCAACAAATATGCTTGATATTAAAACAGGAGATATATCTCTTTATGACTTTAGTGAAAATAGTGTAATGCGTCGTGGTTGGTTATATATGGAATATTTAACTTGTAATAGTTCTACTTATAATCCAAACAATTTAAATCATGTAGCTTATCAAACTAATGATGCTACTCATCAAATTGGTGCAGGATATAATTATATTGTAAATCCTAACAAAAATGAAGAACAAAAAGTAAAAGCGAGATTGATGGATTATAATAAATTTGGAGATGATATTAGACATGCTGTGTTAGTATTTATGGCTATACAATATAATACAAATATGTTTCCTATTTATTTTGATCATAATAAAGCTCCTTATATTACACTATATAAAGAGTATAAATTATTTGCTAATGCCAAAGCTAGTAATATGATGTATAGAATTGATAGTATAGGATATAACGGTGACGTTCTTCTATATACAATAAAATTAACTAGTAATAAACATAATTCTTTTTGTGTTGGTATAACATTTAATGTTGATGATTATGTTGCTGGTTCATTTACATTTTATAGTGCTACAAATTTTAATGCGTTAAGTGGTTTACATAGATTTAGATTAATACAATATTATGGTACTGGAGGTTCGTATTATACTTGGTATCCTACATTATATAATAGTAATGGAGTAAAACAAAATGCTATAACTATAAGTTTTAATAGTACTAGAAATATTAGTTTAATTATTGCATTTGAATATGGGGATAATGCTACAAATAGAAAAGTATTTAGTTTTATAAATTATGGACAAAATGCTACTATGGCTTTACAATATAGTGGAGATAATGGTAATAATTGGATGGATATTAAAAGATTTGATGTGCAATACTATTAATATTTATTTATTAATTAATTAAATAAAAATAAAGAAACAATTATGAAAAAGATTAAGACAATCGAGGCTGTTGTAGCCTACAGAACATTGAAGGCATTGAAGACATCATCAATGAGCGATGATGCCGCTATGCGAGTTTGGAAGAATATGAAGGCACTGCGCCAAGTAGCCGATACCTACGACAAGGATGTGGAGGAAGCGCAGCAGAGCTTGAAGGACGATAAGTTTGAGGAGATGCAGCACAAGCTTCAGGAGTGCCAGCAGTTGGAGCAGAAGCACGCCGATGAGGGCTACGAATACACCAAGGACGATTCAGCCAAGTTCGCTGAGGTCAATGAGTACTTCTTCAATCAGAAGCAGAAGACCGAGAAGTATTTCAAGGAACTTGCCGACAAGGAGATAGAGGTAGCCATCGAGGCAGTTGACGAGAAGGAGTTGTTCAAGGCTGCTAAGGATTGCGGCTTGAAGTTCGCTGATATGGAGACCCTTGATGTTGTGATAGGATAAACACTGATAAGTAGATATAGAAATAGCGTTAGAATTTGGCAAGAAAGCCGTTCTAACGCTATTTTTGTAGCCATCTACTTTCAGATTGTTACTTTTTATAAAGTTTAACACAGAAATATTCTCATTTCCGCTGGTTTTGTGCAAAAGAGTGTAACTTTGCAACATCATTTAATTTAAATCAATGAATTATGAACAATTAGCTATAGACAAAAGGAGGTTTATTAATATGACACTAGAACAAGAAGCCGAAGTCCAACGGTTGATAAAGGACATTGATGTGACGGAGCTGATGGATATGCTTAAGAAGCATGGTAATCGGTATAGCAGGAGAATATTAAAGTTCTTCCGCTGGTTCTGCAAGTATGTGCCTATCATTATTATGTTCTTCCACGCATACGGCATTTGGGAGTTCTCTCAGCATCCACGTGAGATGTTTATCCCATATAATGAAAATATGCCTTGCTATATCTTTATTTATTTCATGGTTTACGTCCTGCCGATGGTGACGATACTGGCAAGTAGATTTTTCTTCTTGTGCCAGCGGTATCGCATTCCATTTATATACTTCTTAGGTATCAATGCGGCTCATATTGTAGAGTGGAATTGGTACACAACTAAAGATATGGTGGATTCCTGCTTTACGGTCATGGCCGTGACAGCTATATTCTATTTGTATAGCTTTGCTAAAATGTTTGTTAATGAAACGAAGATGGGCAGAAAGATTTGCTCCTGATAGAGAATGCTGGAGATAATCGGAGAATAACAGAGATTTTTAGGAATAATATTGAAAAAAGAAGATTTATGAAGAAGGTACTGAATTATGATACCCTGGGATGGGCATTGAAATCATTGAGCGATGCTTGCTTTAAGGCAGCAGAACAGCAAAAGAATGGGGAGAAGGTTACGGCTTGCGGTATGAGCGATGACGATCTGGACAATCTTTGTGAACAGATTCCGTTCATGCTGAATCCGTATATGACTGCCGGGCAGGTAAAGAAAGAGGCGCATATCAGCGAATCTACCCTAAGAAGGGCTATCGCTGATGGGGAGCTGGAAAGTGTGGGGAATGCTGGCGATCATTCTCATTTCTTCAAGAAATGGGATGTTAGAGAGTTTATCAAGAAAAGACTGAAAAGAAACAAGAACTAAGCCCTATCGCAACACGGATAAGCGATATGAATATGGTAACATTTTTATTTGTAGAGTGTGCTATCATTATAATGTTGAGCGTTTCGTTTAATATCTTTGTTTGGTGGACAGGAGATTATAAACGCAAGAAGTGGTTGTTTGCGTGGCTAACATTTATCAATATGATAGCGATTGCTGGAACCATCATCACTTATTTTATGGGTAAATAACAGAATAATGAAGAGAAGCTGATGAGGCTTCTCTTTTTTGACATGAGTCTATGTCAACTTAAATCATTGGAAATCAGCCACTAAAAGAATGTTTGACAGAGTTATGAAACATGTAGATATTTTGGGATAACTTTGCTGCCGTAATCGATTACATGTGTGAATAAACAAAATGTACAACTTTTATTTCTTTAGGAATTATGGCAGAAGAAGTAATTAAGACTACCTCTTGTTGCAACGATGCAATGATGGGTGGTTTGCTTGGAGCGATGGCAAATCGTGACAGCAATCCTTTGGCAATGGCGGCTATGATGCGCAACCGTGACGATGATGATATGTGGAACAATCCGTTTGCCTACATGATGATGATGGGCATGATGCGCTATATGTATGGTGCAGACTGGAACAATCGTGACAATGGCGCAGACGTGCAGCGTGCGGAGATTCAGGGTCAAATCGAGAGTTTGCGCAACCAGATGGCAGACAACCAGAACAGCAACTTGCTGATGGGTGCCATCCAGGGTAACGGCAACGACCTTAAGATGTTAGCAAGCAATCTGAACTGTGACTTCAACGCCTTGCAGAACTCTATCTGTGGCATCCAGGCAGGCATCCAGCAGCTTGGCGGTCAGGTAGGATACTCGGCAGAGCGAGTAATCAACGCTATTTCGCAGGGTAACTTGCAGATGACAATTGCGCTTAAGGATTGCTGCTGCCAGACGCAGCAGAACATTATCCGTATGGGTTATGAGAACCAGATGGGCCAGAAGGACATCGTTAACCAGATGCAGCAGGGCTTTAGCTATACCAACACTGGTATAGAAAGAGCAGCTTCGAACCTCGGTTTCCAGATGCAGCAAGACAAGTGTGACATCATCCGTGCAGGTGAGAACAACACTCAGCGTATTATTGACACCTTGACAGGCCATTGGAGCCAGGAGCAAGCAAACGAGATTCAGGACTTGAAGTTCAAGAACTCACAGCTGCAGCAGAACATCTACCTTGCCAATCTGATGAATGGCGGTTGCGGATGTGGCGCAGGTGTATCAGGTGGCTATCAGTAAAAAAGTAAAGAATGAAACAGAAGCGTAGTGGTATGAACAAGATTTCTCCAGTGGGTTTGGCTACTACAGCATTGGTAGCCAACCAAGTTTCAGTCTTAGCTACTTACAATGAGAAGCTTTGCAGACCTTATTGCGTGAACGGCAACGTCCAGCCACAGGCAAGTATAACTTACAGTTATGATCAGCCTATCCTGAACGGTACAACGGTGTTTGTGCCTATCGTGGCAACTATCTCCATCATTACGCCTGTAACAGGCAACAAAAGCATGATGAGAGCACAGCCGTTGATTTACACGGAAAGATGGGTAGCAGCCTTCCAAGGGCAGACAGCTCTGCCAACGGCTGTGACCATCACCAGTGTAGGCAGAACGCAAAAGGCTAACGATGTGGTATGCGGAAAGGCTAGAGGCCTGAGCATATTTGACAGTCTAACCGTAGCATTGACTACTGCTTAGTATTATAGGGGGAAATGGTGGATGGTTTGTTAGCCATCGTTTCCCTCGCATTATCCATTTAAAAAGATACGATTATGATATTTAAAGATTTAAAGGCAGGTTTCCCGGTCTTTTTGTTTGACCGGGCGACTAGAAAATTCAAGCAGGGTAAAGTGATGAATACTCCAAGCCCTGATATTAGTGGTAGCAAACCCAACATGATGCCACAGATGCCTGGCATGCCAAATTTTGGCACCATGAACGTGAAGGTGAATGTTCAGACGGAAGACGGAAAGCAGTCAACCTATTCGGTAGTTGATACTGAGCAAACAGCATACAGTGACACCCTTGTAATCTCTTGTAGTAAGGAGAGTATCATCAACGAGGTAAACGCATTGAAGAACCAAGCCAATGACATCATCAATAAGATGCCGGACTTCGAGCAGACCGTAAAGGACTGTGATCAACTTCTCTCAGAACTGGACACTTCGTTTCGTGACCAGCAGAGAACTAACCAGCGACTCGATAAGATGGAAAACAAGCTGGATGAGATTTTCAAATTTGTTAAATCACAAAAACAAGAATGATATGAATCTAGTAGAACTTATCACAAAATATCAGAGTGATGCCACACCGGAGCAGATGGTGAAGGTAACCAAGATCATCGGCAAGTTTGTGGCTATGCACGCTACGGAAGATGACCTTCTTAAACTCTATAAGGAGATTTATGGGGTTGTGGGTAACGGCCACTTCAACGACTTCTTTGCTGAGGCTCAGATCAAGAAGATGGTGTTTGAGGATGACAAGGAGGTAGAGCATCGTGCTCCTTACTATACCGCAGCTAAGACTCAGGAGATCTATGAGACGGTGAAGGACGAGATCAGACCTTACAACCAATGGGATTTTGCCGTGGTTCTGAACATGATTTACTCGGACAACTATAATCTGATGAAGAAATGGTTCCCGGAGGACAGCGAGGAGCAGATGATGGACCGGATGGTGGATCTAGCCGTGAACTGGCTGAGGGATGATGATAACCCTTATGGCCATTGTAAGGCTTGGGGGTACTTCAACCATTGAAATGTTGAATGTTGAGTGTTGAATGTTGAGTTTGTGGGAAATTCCATAATGACTAGAGATATATAAAAGAAAACTATCAGAAGAAGAGAATGCAGGCAGAAAATGGGCTTGTGTTCTCTTTTTTCGTATGAAGTTGCGCAACTTATCACAGATAACTGGGAATGATGGCTTAAATTTGCATCGTTTCCATAACGGAGTGGGGACGGATAAATGAAAAAGAAAATGAATGATATTCGAGGTTACTTAATTGGGACGATATGGACCTTTCTGAGTCTGCTGGTTCCCATCAGGGATTTTATGATTGCCATGATGGTATTATTTGGGCTGAACCTGGTGTTCGGCATCGTGGCTGCAGTGTTTAACGGTGAAGAATGGAGCTGGAAGAAATTCGGAATGTTCTTTGTCTGTTGTGCGGTGTTCTTTGTGACGGTGGCAGCTCTGTTCATTATCGGTCACTTCCTGCATTCGGATACTGAGGCTCTGTTTTGCGTGAAGTGGGTGTGTATAGCTGCAACCTATCTGTTCACGACCAACATATTGAAGAACCTGAGACGGATGCTAGTGCCTGATACGCCATTTTACAAACTTGTGGAATATGCTTATTATGCGCTTACTCTAGGATTCGTAGAGAAATTCCCGATGTTTAAGAAGTATCAAGAATATAAAAACAATAAAGAAAATGGAAATGAAGGAAATAACTAAGGAGCAGATATTGAAGATTATGCCGAATGCGAAAAATAGGGTAGATAAATATTTGCCTTATTTCAACGAATTGGCAGAGAAATATCACATCAATACAAAATTACGATGGGCGCATTTCCTTGCCCAAATAGCGCATGAAAGCGGTGAACTTCTTTATACCCATGAACTAGGAAAGAACTCTTATTTCACGAAGTATGAGAAGGGATCACTTGGAAAGATGCTTGGCAACACGCATGAGGGCGATGGTGCCAAGTATAAGGGCAGAGGCTTCATCCAGTTGACCGGCAGAAGTAACTACTCAATATACCAGGTCTACAGTATGCAGCCTGTGTTGGAGCATCCGGGGTTACTGGAACAGCCGGAACTTTGCGTTGACGTATCGATGTGGTTCTGGGAGGCGCATGGTCTGAACGAACTGGCTGATGCGGATAATGTGTTGAGAATTACGAAAAAGATAAATGGAGGCACAAATGGACTGGCGAGTAGAAAGAAGTATCTTGCCAGGGCTATGGTTGCCTTATAAACAGGATAGCTTATGAAATCGAAACATTTAATTATCTACCTGTTTGTATGGATAGCATATTTCTCTGTACTCTTCCTTACGAGCTGCAAGACGAAAACCGTGATGCAGGAGCATTATATCACAGACAACACTGTGAGCAAGGGTTTGGATGCCAGTTGGCAGGAGCGGTTTATATCAGCCTTCGAGCAGATGGCTACATACCGTAACCGGGAGCATGAGACTTCGACCAAGGAGACAACTCATACAAAGGATAGTACTTCGACCACTGTAGACCAGAACGGAAAGCCTATCAAAACAGAAAGTTGGCACTCTGTTGTGACCAATAGAGAAACTAAAGAGGTGACGAAGCTACAGGATTCTATCTCTACTATGAGTAAGAAGGTGGATAAATATCAACTCTTGATCGTGCAAAAGGACAGTCTGATTCGGTTAAAGCAGGACTCTATCCATGTATTGAGTAGAGAACTGAGCAAGGCAGAACAGAGGTATATTACCCTGGGGAAGTATACAGCCAAGATCATCTGGACCCTGGTAGTTGCAGTGATTGGTTTGCTGATTTGGTTGTGGCATAGAAAGAAATAAGGCTTATGAAAACGATAACTATAAAAATAGTGAAAAAGAGCGTGATGGGCGTGGTAGAGGGACTATCTGCCACGATTGCGCAGCATAACCCGGAGGTGGACTTTCAGACCGTCTGGGCGAGTGATGGAGAGGAAGCGAAACTGGATATATACTATCGGGAAGCGATAACCGACCTAGAAAACTTCTTGGCAAGATTCTCTTCTTCAACCACACAGCAGTTTGACCTACAGGCATTGGCTGATGATTTCTCAATCACCATCAAGACTTTGGTTTCTTGGCCACCTAGACTAAGTGGGGTTCTGACGAACCAAATTCAGAACTATCTGGTTCATGCTATCCTTGCCGGATGGCTGAGTGATTTTCCAGAAATGGCTCATACAGATTATGCCGGTATGGGAACGAGTGACCTTGAAGCCATTAAAGAGATTTTGTTAAAGAAAGACTTTAACTTTGCTGAGGCTGAAAGAAATGCTGATGATACAACAAAAGAAGGTTCTTCTGCCAGTGATACTTCATCTAGAGCAGTAGACGGTGACGAGAAGGCTAATTCTTCTCCTATGGCTTCGGCAAGAAGTGGGGATGGGATAGATAAGCAGAAGAATGCGCAGGCTCCATCCGGCAGATCAGTAGATACCGATGAAAAAGAGAATGGCGAACTTGCTGTTCAAAGTCGCAGTATAGATGCTGAAGCTAAAAGTAAGAATGAACTGGATGCTGAGGCTCGAAATGTGGACGAAGTTGATAAGGATGGCCAGAGTGGGTCGAAAGGGTCTGAGCGTAATCAGGACTTCGTTTCGCAGCATTTTCATCAGGATCGTGTAGACTGGAGCGGAGGCAGGCCGCCTTATGAACTGAGGTAGATTTATTAATCATCTAAATATTTCGAAATATGGATAGTAAACTAATTACTTTGAACTTTAGCATGGAGCAGGTATGCAGTGACATATTGGCTCGATGCTATGTATTGAGCCAGGGACTGGTGGATGATGCACAGAAGGACATCAGAGCCACTATCGAAAGCCCTGACAGTAAAGAGACTCGCAGCATTATCAACCGCGCAGTAACAGAAGCCATCGGCAATATCAAGGTGGCAGCTCAGCGTTATCTGACCTCAGGTAGAGTGGAGGATAACAACAATCTGGAGCGACTTGTTAAGGGTACAAGAAAGTATGTGTACACCGATAACAAGAACGGAACTTGGACGGAGGTAGTGACCACAAGCATCATCGGCCAGGAAGATGAGGAAGTGACTTCTACCGTAACTAAGGCTGGTAATGATCGGGAGGAAAGTATCTATGAGACTGTGACTCTGAAACTGGAGATTCCGAACTGGAACGTGGCTGTGACGGATGCGCTTAAGAGCAATATGCACCGGTATATGGTTGACTATACGATGAGCCAATTTTTGCAGGATCAGTATGCAGATAAGGCTGGACAGTATGGGAATAGTGCTACAGCAGACTTCAATAATATGAAGAGCAACCTGCTAAGCCGGGATAACTATACTTTGAGACGGCCGAGCTTTACATAAGAGGCTATTGGGGACAGGCGATAGAATCGCCTGGAACGGTGGCTTTACTTAATGAAACTTTTTTTTCTTCTTTCGTTTTAGGTGTGTTTATGGAAAGAGCCTTCGCTTCGGGATTACTCCTGATTTGCGAAGGCTCTTGTTTTTGGGGGACATGGCTTAAAAAGCCATGGAACGGTGGCTTTTCTGCTAGAACTTACTGAAACGCCTGATGATTTCGAGGCGCGTAGCAAAGTATTGATTCATGGATTTCATCTTCAGGTATAGGGCGATGCGGAAGAAACGATAGCTGTGAGTAGCCATGTAGCTGGACTTCATGCCGCCCAAGCGACCGATGTAATGCCAATTCTGATTATCATTGCTACCATATAACCACATGATTGGTATGCTGCCAGACGTGAGGGAATGGATATAGCCTGTAATGGAATCAGGTACGTTATCTTCATCGAACTTCAAGGTACGAGTAACTATGATACCATGATACTCTGTTGTATCTTCGTAATCGTAACCCTTATCAAGCACCATCACGCTGCCATCCCTATATTGTATGTAGGGGTGTGGGTATGAATTGATTGCCGTGAGCACGTTCTGTATAAGGAAAGTGCTCCAAGCATTAT
>ERZ791577.747-NODE-747-length-19566-cov-20.278868_pt1 | contig 19566 bp, 23 predicted proteins | sample MGYA00509969_ERZ791577 | MGnify/ENA primary metagenome ERZ791577 (study PRJEB30046, sample SAMN00791917) | human gut metagenome | study: EMG produced TPA metagenomics assembly of the A metagenome-wide association study of gut microbiota in type 2... | reverse complement strand
CGTTGCCCTCCTGCATGATAGCAAGGCTGATGGCGTTGTCGCCGTTGGACACGCTGCGTTCCAGACCGTTCACGAGCTGTGCGTTCTGGTAGCCGAGCTGACAGATCGCTTGATTAGTACCAGCAAAGCCGCCCGCAACGGTAGCGTTGAGGTTGTTCATCTGTGCGAGCTGGTCATAGCCCAGAGAGCAAATACCGCTCTGGATGCCAGCCAAAGAACGGGAAGTGTCCTGCTGGTAGAAGCCCTCCGACAAAGCCGCACGAGTATCTGCGCCGCCCTGACCGGTTGCACCAGTGCCCACCAAATAGGGGATGTAGCTGTTCATGCCGTTGTCACCGCCGTTCCGACCGTAGCCGTTTGTACCCCAGCCGAAGATGATAGCGAGGATAATAACCGCCCACAGGCCTTCGTTGCCGAAGAAGCCACCGCCGTTATTGCCGCCGTCCTGCCCAGCCAGATAGCCAGTTGCAAAATCGTCCATAACAAAACTCCTTTCAGTTTTGCGTTATGCTATCCCACCGCCGTGTGCGATGGGCGAAGCCAAACAAAAGCGGTTTTTATCAAGTCCGCAAAACTGAGAAGCGTTTTGCTTAGAGGGATGCGTTATCGGGGCAGCGTCAGGTTCAGGACGCTTGCCAGCTGGTTCAGGTCGATGCCCCGCTCTTTGGCAAGGTTCTGCGCCATCGTCCTAAGCTGCGTTTCGTTTTTTCCCTGAATCAGGTTCAAGCCCTGCATAATAGGGGCGTTCTGCCCGCTCAATTGCTGGATAAGCCCCATGGGGTTCTGCCCGGCACGAGCAAGGTTCGCAAGCTGCATGATAGGGCTGTGAGTAATCATATCAAACGGAGAGGACATTGTTTATTCTCCTTTCTTTGCTGTGGCAGCGGGCTTAGAAAAACTCTTCTGCCACTTTTCCAGTTCATCCAGCCGGTGCACAAGGGCGTTGTACTCCTCAATAGGCACATACTGCTGTGTCGGTGCAGCAGTCTGCTGTGCCTGTTGCGCCTGCATCTGCCGCCACGCTTCCGGGCTGTAAAACTCTAACACGTCAGATTCACAAGTGTTTGGATTCAGACGTTTGCAGTAGATGACACCACTACGTAAATCCGGGCAATACGTCCATCTGCCGTACAGGTCAGACGGTATCGCCAAAAACTCTTCTCTGCTGGAAACAGGCCTGCCAAGCAGCCAACCGCCTTCCTGTGCCGACTGCTGAACAGGCTGCTGCCCATTCATCGGCTGCGGACGCTGCGGTTGTGCCTGCTGCATCTGCGTGTTGGGCAGGGGAGTGGCAAGCCCGACCGTACCCATGCCGCCGTAAGGATTGACGGGCTGCTGCGGAACATAGGGCGCTCCGGGTGTTGGATAATAGCTCATAAACATCCCTCCTTGTGCTCCTAGTGTATCGCATCAGCAAAAAGCGAAGGACAACGAACGTCAAACGAAGGACAAATATAAACTGATACAACTGCTACAAAATGAACAAAAAAATAAGGCAAAGTCTGGCGACTATGCCTGTATCACTTGTATCAGTTTTGCGGTATAATCAATACAGTAAAAAACGGAGGGAACGAATATGGAAAATACCACCATCCAAAATCTCGGCAAACTGTATCGCTTGCTGGACGAAGCCTGCACCCCTGACCATGCAAATCAGGCAGACCTTGACAACGCTACGAGGTTTCCAGTGCGTGGCGTGATGATGAAAATTACGCTGGCACACAAGCTCCACAAGATGACCCCGGAGCTTGACAACGCCTGCGCTTACGTCCTGAAGGATGTAGACCTTGAGGACGTGGATAACAGCTTTGCGCTCAAAGCATTGCCGTTGCAGCAGCAGGGCATGTTCCAAATCGGATATATGTCACCCGATTATAAGACACTCGGCGTGTCTGCCGTAAAAATCAAGGCCGCTCGAGAAAACGCCGGGCTGACTATCCGGGCGCTGGCAGAAAAAGCCGGGCTGTCCACCGCAACCATCCAACACGCAGAAGCCGGAAAGCCCATTCGAGCGAAAACTCTTGAGAAAATCGCAAGCGGCTGTGACGTGACGGTTGCTGATTTGCAAGGGTAAAAGAAAAGCGCCCACACGGAAAAATCCGCATAAGCGCTTAACTGTAAAGAGGCACACATTGGAGTGCGATACTAAAATATCACAATATCCAATATATGGCAATGGCTTCGACAAAACTAGTGTGTATAAAGCAAAAATCCCCCACTTTGCCTACAAGTACCCAGCGTGGCACGCAGGGCTTCGACAAAGCAGGGGGATTTTTTATGCCGCCGAAATGGCAAAGTCTAAAATCAAGAGCGGAACCGCCCGCAGACAATGCCGCTCTCTACAAAGGCCGTAGCCTTTCAAATATCCACCCTGTTGTGCTTCTTCGAGAGGCCGGGTGGATTTGTTGATATAATTATACCACAATTCGTGCAAAAAGAAAAGCGGCAAGCTCTGGAATAGCCTGCCGCTTTGTTGCGTTTGTAGAATCAGCCTTAAACATGCGTCCTACATACACTCAGCTCGTAAAAATATTATATCACACATCCAGCATTTTTTCAATGCCTTTCAGCCGGTAGCCTATCGCCGTCCGGCTGTAATGGGTCTGTGCTGCAATGTCCGGCAGCGGGAGCCGCTCAACGTACCGCAGTAAGGCTATCTTACGGTCTACCCTCCCAAGCGGTGCGCTTTTGATGGCGGCGGTCATCTGCTGTCGGTCAAGTCCTTGCAGCGCAGCGGGCAGCACTACGCGAGCCGCCGCCACAGGCAGCACCGAGCCAGAAAGGCTGCGGCAACTGTCCGGCGTTGCGCACTCGAGCGGTCACGGCACGGGGATGTCCCATTTTGCCGCCGTTGGCAAAATGGTCACACACTGCGGGCCACAAAATCGGGTACGCACGCTGATCATAATAATAGCGCGGTGTTTGCTCGAATATAGTGCTGCTCATGGTATTACTCCTTACTCAGTGCCGCCTTTGCGCGGTCAAAGAAAAACTGAATCACGGTGCCGATGGTCTCATCGGTGATGGCCCAGCTGATGAGCTTGCCGTATTTGCTGGCGCTCAGAGCGGCCCGGAGCATCTTGACGACCCACGCCTTGCGCTCTGCGCCGCGCTTTGTCCCCTGGATTTCCTGCTCAGCCCTCTCGATGAGGTCCAGCACCAGCGGCTTTACCGCTGCGCCGTAGCCCAGCCGGATGCAGCCCAGAGCGTAAAAGATCACGCCCCCCAGCATCAGCACTGCCGCCACCGGGGCAGGGATAAGGTCAAAAAGCTTAGTTGCCAGTGCTTCCATGATTGGTCACTCCTTTTAACAGATAGTTGTCGATGTCGGCGCGGCTCTTCTGCATCCCCTCGCGATTGTTGCCGGACAGCTGCGCGTCCAGCAGATTGCGCACCCCGTCGAGGGTCAGACGGCTCACCTCGTCGATTTCTTCAAAGCGGCGCAGGTCACGGGCAAGGGCTTGTGTGTGCTGAAGCTGGCCCTGCTCCAAGGTGCCGATGCGCTTGTCCAGCTCATCCAGCCGCTTGTTCTGCGCGTTGTCCGGCTCCTGCGCCTTTTTGATGTACTTGTGGATAATTTCCAGCACCTTGTCGATGGTGATGGCTGCAGCGCACAGGCTGCCCAGGATGCCCAGTACCCACAGCAAAGCTTCTTTTTCGGTCATTTGCCCTCCCGAAGACGGGTCAGACCCTTCTTGCGGATGATTTTGGGGTAGTTGATGGTGGTGACGTTGAGGTCTACGTTGCCGGAGATGCCCGGCACAGCGCCCTTGCTGGTGTGCTGGTGAGCGTTGTAGTTAAACGTCACGTTGGGCGTTTTGCCGGTGTAGTCGGCCAGCCAGACGTCCCACCGAGAGGACAGCCGAGCCATGTCCAGCTCGTACTTGTAACCGGTGTACGTGTACAGTTGGGCGTAAAAACCCATCCGCTCCACCTGTTCCAGCGCGTAGGCGGCAAGGTTGGACAGGTCAAGCGTGGACAGCTGCTTGAGCTTGTTCTCCTCCACGTCTACGCAAACGGGGAGAGAAAACTCCTTGCCGTACACCGCCTGCCGCAGAAGGGCAAGCTCTGCATCGGCCATCGCCTCGCTGGTAGCGTAGGTGTAGTAGTAGACGCCCACGTCCAGCCCGGCGGCCCGGGCGTTGCGGTAGTTGGTCTCAAAGGTCGGGTCGATGTACAGGCCGTCTGCCCGCTTGGAGAGCTTGCGGTTGGTGCTCACGGTCTTGAGCATTGCCCCCTTGTAGCCCGCCGCCGCCACCTGCGCCCAGTCGATAAGGCCCTGATACCGGCTCACATCCACAAAGCGATAGGGCGGCCCGCCCTGCCAGCCGGTCACAGCCTCTGCCCCGGGGGGTTCGTGAGGTTCCGGTGCGGGCTTTACCTCCCCGGCATCCTGCTTGTCCCCCGGGCCAAAGAGAGCCCGCACCAGCTTTTCCAGCAGCTCCAGCAGTTTATCCATTGTAGTAGTCCTCCCCCGTGATCTCCTTATACTGTTCTTCACTGATCTCGCCGTTGGCTATTCGCTTTGCCAGCTCCCGCTTGACCCCGGGGCGGCGGCTTGCAGGCATCTCTGCCCATGTTTTTGTGCCGGCGACCAACCTGTTTGCCCAGATCTTGTCCATTTTGAAATCCTCCTTACTTGTTGACGGCGGCGTCCAGCTCGCACAGCGAGTCCTCGATAGTCGCCAGCCGCTCCTGTGATTCCATGTCCTGCTCACACAGGGCGTCCTCCATCTCTGCGGCAGTCTTTGCCAGCTGCTCCGCCACGGGTCCGGTCTTGTCGGTCATCCGGTAGTGGCGGTCGATCTCGTACCAGTCATAACAGCCGCCCTCGGCATCCTCCCGGCTGTCCAGCTTGCGGACGACGCGGAAGCTGTCGGTGATGGTCTGGTCGGGATACTCCCGCTCGATCTGGTGATACCCGGTCAGATCAGTGTGGTGGCTGCCCTTGGTCTTGAGGACTTCGATGCGGCCCTTTGTGCCAAATACGTATTCCATGTGATCTTCTCCTTTCTCCGCTGGCTGCGGATGATGCGTTTCAGGTCACGGACGACCCGCTCTCCCCGAAACAGCCATTGATAGAGATGATAATTGTTGCAGTGCCGGAGCTGTCCGAGGCGCGAGAGCAGACTTGCTGCCGCTCTGGGCGTGATGGGCCTCCCCTGCCGCCTGCGCTTGCGATACCGCGCCAGCGCCCGCTTGATGTGCAGCAGATTCCGCTTGCGGGGGATGGTGTAACCTCTCCCGTACCGGTAGCCTACAGCGTCCGGCAGCCGTCCTTTCGCCCGCGCAAAGCCCTGCCGGGGCGGGAGCAGCGGCACTTTGCGCTGCGGCTTTGCCACCGGGAACACCTGCCAGTCGCCCTTGAGCTTCAGATCGTGGGCGCTCAGCCAGCTCTCCACAAGGACGCGGAGTTTGCGCAGCTTGCGCTTGTTGGGGCCGAATGCTGTCATGTTGTCCATGTACCGGGCGTAATGCTTGCAATAGCCGCTCTCCCGGATGAGCTGGTCGAGCGGCTGCAAGACCGCGTTGGCGAACCACTGGGAAGTGTACGTCCCCAGCTTTACGCCGTCCCGGATGATGCGCCGGATGAGGTCGAGGACGCGGAAGTCCTTGTAGAGCTGCCGCATCCGGGCCATGACGACTTCCGGGGTCAGGCTGTCGTAAAAGTGGCGGATGTCGCCGCAAAACTCGTACTTCGTCCCCTTGCGGTCGTACTTCATCCATCGCTGGATGGCGTTCTTTTCCCGGTGCGGCCCGCGCTCCCGGATGGAGCCGCAGCAGTAAAAATCCATTCCCTGCATCATCCTGGGCTGTAACACCTGGATGAGGGCGTGGTGGACGTACTGGTCGGGCCACTGGGCCGGTTCGCTGATGGTGCGCCACTTCCGGGCGTTCGCGTCCCACCGCTGGCTGACATGGGGCTTTTTCGGTTCAAAACCCTTGATGAGCATACGGCGCAGGTCTTTCACCCGCTCCGCTTTGGTTTCTTCCACCCACGCCGTGCAGGTGTTGGGGCGGTGGCCCTTGCACCAATGGTGGGTGCGGTTGACTTCATCAATGGCAAGCAACAAATTATCATCTGAGATTAGCGTATCAAAGAGCTTTCCAGCCCTTTTCATTGGGATACCTCCTTTTAGCTGTACAGGCTTTCCAGCGCTCCCTGCGGAGTGTACTAGCCTGCTCCCAAAATGCCTATCTTCACCGTGGGGTGTGCGGCTGTCTGTGCCAAGAATCTGTGAGGTTGGAAATATCAAAAAGGAAGCGGCAGCCGATGTTCCCGTTATAGTTCGACGCGCTGTTGTAGTTGACGTAGAACAAACCATAGTTGGAGTTGTGGCTATAGTTACCACCGACGTAGAGGCACGGGTTCGACGAGCTGAAGTTCCAGTTATCGCACGAGGCCTAAGAACAAAAAACACCGGCAATGCACAGACAGTCCCATATAAAGTTCAGCGCCTTACGGCGCGGTTATCTGCGGGGGCTGCGGCCCCCTCAGACTCCCCCGTTGGGGAGTTCCTGGAGGCGGCAGCCGACGTTCCCGCTACAGTCCGACGCGCCGTAGTAGCTGACGTAGAACAAACCATAGTAGGAGTAGTGGCCATAGTTACCACCGACGTAGAGGCACGGGCCCGACGAGCTGAAGTTCCAGCTATCGCACGAGTACGTTGCATCATTACCGGACGCGGATGTGGGGATAAACATCGGGAAGCCGCCGTTTGTCTTGACCTTGAATGCGGACGGCCAGCCATTGGACGGAACGCCGACCGCCGTGCCATTGCTGCTGTCGCTGAACTCGGAGGGATTCAAGATGATGTTCAGGCCGTTGCTGTTGTAGTAGCAGCCATCGCACCAGTCCAACACGTTATCCCACAGGCCCTCGATGTTGCGGTACTGCGTCCCGCAGCCATAGGTGGTGCGGCTGCTCTGGGTCGTACCGGTGTGGTACGGCATACTGTCGGTGTAGCCCATCGGCTGCGGAGAGCTGTTGTTGCCGCATCCATAGCCGATTTTCGCCTGACTGTTCCAGTCGGCGAACTCGACGATGTACAGCAGCCAGAGCGTAAACCGCATGGCAAAATCGCTCTGCCAGATGGTCGAGCCGAGATTGTGGATGCCGGAGCGGGCCGAAGAGCGGGTCATGTTCGCCCTGGGGCTGCCGGTGCCGCTCTTATAGGTGCCGTTGCAGTGGTATCTGCCGATGTACACCACGTCCCGCTCGCCGTGGCCGTCGCCTCTGTCCATGTGGGCGGGGCTGACGCTGTAGCCCTCCACCGCGCGGTCGGCGATTTGGATGCTCATGCCACTGCCGTTTTGGGTCAGCTTGTACCAAAACTTGGGGATGGCTACCATCGTGCCGCCGGTGCGCTCGCTCTTTACCATGCCGCTCCACGGCAGACGGTCATCAAAAGGACTGCCGTAGCTCTTTGCGCCCGCAACATACGGTACAGGGTCGGTAAACTCCGCTGCCTCGTCGGTGCGGCTCCACTTGGTCGTACTCGTGCCGTCCCAGCTTGCGCCGTAGATGTGGACGTAGGCCAGCTCAAGGGGATAGTCCCTGTACTCGCTCACCTCCACGCTGCCCTCGGTGGTCTCGTCGCCCAGCGTGGCCGTTACCGTCCATGTGCCAGCGATGGGCAGATACAGCTTGATGCTGCCGCTCTCCGGCACGGTGCCGGTCACAGTCTTGTTTCCGCACTGGGCGGTGACGGTGCTGCCCGCCTTGACCGTCACGGTCAGGGCGTAGTAGGTCAGGGTCAGGGTCTTGGTGCGGCAATACTCCGCCTGCATTGTCTCCGTGGCCACGCCGGTGCCGAGCGTGGCGGTGACCTCCCACTCGCCGTCGTGGGGCAGGGCCGCAGAAAAGCTGCCGTCGGTGGCCGTGCCAGTTACCTTTTTGTCCCCGCTGACTGCGGTGACGGTGCTTCCCGCTTCCGTCTGCACCACCACCCGGGGCAGTACGATGCTGCCTACAGCCGCAGCGTCCGCAGCAGCGCCGGAGATGGTGAGGGTCTTGTCAGTCTCGATTTTGATGGCGTTGATGCGGTCGCCGGTGGCTTTGGCGTCTGCGGGAGCGCCCTTGACTGTCAGGGTGGGGTCGGTGCTTACGATAGCCGCTGCATTGTCCGCATACTGCTTCGCCGCAGCTTCACTCTTCGCCGCAGCGTCTTTGCTTTTTTCCGAAGAGTTTGCGGCTAACTCAGCAGCGTCTTTTGCGGTTGACGCAACGGTTGCGGCGGCTTCTGCCTTTTCCTTTGCAATGTCAGCCCCTGCAACATCACTCAAAGTGTTGAGGGTGTCGGCGTTCATTGGAGTACCCTCGACAACAGGTTCATCATTACGAATCAAAGTGATGATTTCTGATGTGCCATCAGATTTCATCATAGTCCAACGCCCGGGATATTTTGCTTTTCGGTCAACAAAATGCATAATAGGGTTCACCTCCGCATATTGTATCTGAACAATAAAGTAAATGGTCCTTTGCCATCGCTTCAATGTCAGACAAAACTTTTTCTATTTGATTGATAACCGCAAAATGATAGCTCAACGCCTCGGGAGTTTCCGGGGTAGAGTTTTTGCCGCTGCATTTGGAACGAATGGCTTTCACGTTATTAATCCACCGAGTGGCATCCGCAATGGTCAGATAATCATTGATTGTCCAACCAGCTTCCACAGGAACAGTTAAACCGACTGTTCCTGAAAAAATAAGCTTGCTGTCGTCGCCGTAATAAGCGCTTCCATTTGTAATGTTGACGTAGTCGTTTGCGACGACCCATGAGGGATCGACAGAGGGCGGGTAGAAGTTGTTGGAGGCGGCGAAATAGAGCTGGTATTCGACGCCCTTTTCCAGCGGAAAATCGCCCATGTCCAGCACAACGTCGTTGTAGCCGCGGACAATGTCGGTGAACTTGTCCACTAGGGCGGTCGTGGAGCCGTACTTGCGCAGGACGGTGCGCATCGTACCCGGCACATAGCCCTTGACGCGGAACTCCAGCGAGCGGAGTCGCAGGCCCGCTTTCTTGGCAGTCAGCGGCATAAAGAACTCGTATTTGGCGGGATAAGCGTCCCATGCAGGAATGTCGCCGCTTTCATTTTTCGCAGTAACAACTTGAATGTTTTGCTGTACAATCCTTGCAGAATAAGGTGCGCCAACAATACCAGCAAGCTCTTTCATACCGCTTTCAATGCGGTTGTAATCGGTGTAGCTGAGCGCACCTTTCATACCAGAAGCCCATTCTTGCTGCTCCTCTTCTGTCCATGTGCCGGTTCTGGCTTTGGCTGTTAGCTCTTTTACACGGTCAATATCTGCCTGTGTGCGGTCTGTAATCCACGTTGCCATGTAATCACCTTTCAAAAAACCAATTTGCCATTGGCATCGATTTGTGTGGTTTCGGGCAGGGTAAACGAAGGATGTGCGCAATAATAGAGCAAATTAGGCCCAAGGGTAGCCGTATGACCCCACAATACTGAAAATCCAGAACTTCCATCGATGACAGTGTCTTCAAGAGTTGTAACCATCCTACTCAGAAAATCTTTACGGTCACTGGAATGGTAGTAAGAGGCATACTCGGCACTATAAAGGAAAGGAGTTCGAGTGAACACACGGCAGCTACCATCAGTGATAGCTGCGTTATCAGCAGCAAGCATGGATTCCAATATGCCCTTGGCCTGCGGGAACGAAGTTCCTTCATTGTATTTATAGTCAGGAGAGTTCTTTGTCCAGCCAAAAACGTCATTGCCTTCGCAATCGCCTCCAAATTCATGCGCAGAAGGCAAAAATACAGCTTTAGACATAGTGCTCACCTTGCTACTTCCAACAGAGAAATCCATAGCAGTAAAGCCGGGAGTGTAATAAAATGTAGTGCTGCCAATCGCTTCTTTTTGTGCCGAAGAGAAGGTATTGAGATACTCGCCATTAAGCCATGTATTTATATCGCTCTGTGCATAAGCAGACCAACTGGAGTCCCAATTCATAAGGGTTGGATAACGCTTACGAATTAAAAGCGTACGTCCTACCCCGTTCAGCTCGCTCTCATAGCCATGCTTGGCAACAATGAACTCCACGACGTTGTTACCCTCGTCCATGAGCACTGTCTTACCCTCCGGAATATTGGAAAGATAATATTCAGTGGTGAGGAACGAACAGCTGGCAGAATTGCCGCCAGCAGAAGCAGTAACGATAGCCGCGCCGGGGGAGTTCCATTTGACCTGACAAGTGGATTTTCCCTCTGCGTTTGTCAGAACGTGAAGGGAGACGATTCCTTCGGGAGAAGCTGCCCAGTTGATTTTAGGAGAGTCAATAGAAGCAGGGGAGAGGGTGGCAGACAAAATAACGGACTCGCCCCAATCGAGCTGTTCGCTGGTATGGTCAAGAGATATAGCCTGAGCATCTGCCATCATGTACCCCTCTACAGTACCTTTGAAACACCCGTTGAAAGTGTACTTTACATTGGTCGCCAGCAAGACAGCATCGTAATTGAACTGATGGTGAATCTTTACCATATCAAGGGCGTCAATAGTAGGGCTTGCCCGATATGTGAGAGAAGCCTTGCGGCGGTTGGAAAGGACTCCATAAGACTCTGTAAGGGCATTCCTGGATTTTGCAAGGATGCCCTTTGTGAGCATAACATTGCTCAGAGTCTGGCTCACGCCTTTGCCCGAAGGATTTTCAGGATAAGCGTAGGTGGCATTTCCTACGGTGGTCACTACGTTGAGCATATTCTGGGCAAAGGTGATTTCCGGCCAAGAATAATTGTTCAGTACTGGAATGTCCAACACGGGGTTGGAGGCATCGGCTCCGTAGACTCTGTTAATTTTTATCACGCCATCACGAGTCTGGTACAAAGCCATTCCAGCAGCGTTTGCCGCAAGCTGCAAAATATCGGAATTGTGATAAGTAGACTCATCGCTTGTAATGTCGGTGGAGTAATCTTTCAGTTCATCCGAAATATCGAAAGTAATTTCATCCGCTTCCAACAGCTCCAAGGCATCGTAGCACATCTCATAGAGCGTGCCGTATTTTCTTCCGGTGTACTTCGTGCTGGATAGATATAGGAAAGCGTCTCGCGCCTGAAAGGACGCCTCAATACTGTTGGCAGGGACGCTCCACTCCGACAGGAAGAACATTCCTCCGCTCACCCATTCAGTCTTTCCATCAACATCCATTCCATAACGAACGGTGACAGGCTGGCGCTCATAGATGTACTTGTAAATCCCTTGAGGGTTTACGGAGTCCCATGTGCGGTCACTGTTGTCTAAACTAAAGGAAATCGACTCCTGAGAAAGCTGCCCGGAGATAGGGTCTCTTGCAGAAGAATGGCTGTAGGACAAGATTTTGGTCTTGTCAAACACCAGATACCTTCCGATTTTCACTTGCTCGACCCTTACTCTTCGGTCGGGGAGACACCACTTCAGCACCTCTAGCTCTACAGCATCAAACCCGGAAAGTTCTACTTCAACGTCAGAACGAATGGATTTGTTTCCGTTCACAGTCACGGTTTTCAGCTTTTTGGCCCCAAGATATGCGCTGACCGAAAAATCTGTAGCGTATTCGTTAAACGCTGTAGACCAGCAAATTGAAACACCGGGAATCGAAGATTTGTTTTCGCTCGGAAGCTCAAGCCGAATAACAGGATGGTTTGAATCGTCAAAAATCTCGGCGCTCAAAAAACCAGTAGTTCCATACGGAGGAGAAGAAGGAACGATGCCACAGCTTCCATCAAGAACAGTGAGATTGGGCTCTCCTGTGGAATACCTCGAAATGGAAGCGTTATCAGAAAGTGCAATATTGTGAAAGGTGGAGAACGGGGCCGCCGATGACGTGACGATGGTAGCTTTTTTATTGATGCCCGGTTCAGTGATTCCGCAGGTAATCTCTACAAAAGATTCCGGAACAAGGGTTTCGTTAAATTTTTCTTTCCACTTATCGGAGACTTCAACCATACGTCATACCTCTACAAGAGAAAGTTTGCACCCTGTCCATCCCATCACGCCACCGGTCTTAGGCCCTCTACGCCACATGCCGCCGGTGCGGTCCGAAACATACATCTGGCGCGTGGTATAACCGGCTGTGGCTTGGTTATAGAATTTAACAGTGCAGTAAAAATTCGTGGTGAAAAGGCTTAAGATGTCGGCCCACTGCCGCGCGGTAAGGTAGTTCCATGACATGGAGACCTTTGCCACATCATGCCGCACGACAGCGCCAACAACTTTACCCTGAACATTTCGTCCAGAGTCCACGATTGTGCTGGTAGTTCCCTCATAAGAGGACGGTTCCGGTAGCTCTACGCCGTTCACCGTAACCAGTGCAGGAATATTGGCCATCTGAACCGTCCTTTCTTAGTAAGAGTAAACTTCGGTACCCATAATGGACATGCCACGTTCTTTCTGCGTTTTTTCAACGGAAGCAGTAAGCTGCTTGCCATCGAGGTACACTTTCACATCTCTGCCATCGGAGATTGCTTCTCCGTACCGCTGCCAGATGTCAAGAAATGCATTGTAGCAGCCGTTGTACACAGCATCTCTCATCTCTTCGGAGTTTCCACTTGCGGCAGAATAGGTGCTGCTATACGAGCCAGACCCATAGGTAGAGTCATAGCTGGATGTGCCAGCATACTGAGAGCTGTCGCTATAGTTAGAACGGCTGATACTGCCAATAATGCCTGCGATAGCAGCGGCAATCGCCACGCCACCGGCAACCATTGCAAAGCCAGTAGGAATGCCAAGCACGGACAACGTGCCACCGATCGCTTCCAGCATGGCGGTAAAAGCGCCGCCAATCGTAGTAATCAAACCAGCTACGCCAGCAAGCATCTTCGGGAACTGGCTCAGTAAGCCACCAGACAAGCCTTTACTGATTGCAAGCGCTGCGGTCGAGAGCGGAGTCTTTGATTTAGTGAACACGCTGGTAATGTTCTCGACCATCTTTGCCGTATTTTGTGTGGCAGCGCCAAAATTCTGAGTCAGTGCGCTCACCAGATTTTTGCCAATGGTAGCGGCTGTATTCAGCAGGGAAGAAGCTTGGCTTTTCAATTCTTTGCTCAGTCTGCCAAGCAAATCGCTTGCAACGGACTTGACGTGTTTACGCTGCTCATCGCCCATAGCTCCCCAGATGGAAGCAGCAATAGTAGTGCCGACCGTTTTCCAGTCGCCACTCTGCGCAGCCTGAATGAAGGTCTGCACTGTGCCGAAGAAGTTGGTTTTGAGGTTGTTATCGAGTTCGGTCCACTTAGAGTCTAGCCCGGAAATGATGCCGTTGACGTAGCTTGTGCCGCAGTCAATGCCATAGTTCGCCACCTCTTCGCCCTTGAGCTTGGTGGCGTCTACGAGTTTATTCATAGCATCGTTGACATAACCGAGAGCGCCGGTGATGCCGTTCGCAAGGCCTTGAACGGCGTAGCTGCCAATTCCTTCAAACCACTTAGAGGGAGAGTGAATATCAAGTTCATCTTGAGCGGTTTTCTTGATTCCATCGGTCAACTGTTTGGTCGCGTCATTTGACACATTGGTGTTCCCCGTGATGCCCTTTGTGATACCATCAATAATGTTTTTGCCGACGCTTAACGGATTAAATTTAGAAACTTTATCAATCAGTTTTCCGAACCACGTTACAGCGTCTTTGATTCCATTGATTACATCAGCAATCAAGAGAACAAATTTTTCCGCAAAGTTTCCATTGGCGGCGATGGCAAGACGGTCTGATTCGTCTACGCCTTTAATAATCCATCCAATGAACACGCCCATGTCGTGGATAACTTGCGCAAGAGACGCGATTGCACCTTCAAGAAAATTTCCATTCATCTGGATGTCGAGCATTTCCGTTTCAGAAACGCCATTTTGAATCCATCCGATAAGAATTGCAAAATCATTGATAAGATTTCCGAGAGCAGTTATGATGTCTGCCACTGTTTCGGCCGCAATCGTGCCGAAATTCACGAAAGCATCATGCCAATCAGATTTTAGCTGAAATGCTTCTGCTTCGCTTTCACTGCCAAGACCACGCACGGCGACGGAGACGGCTTCGAAACCAAGAACTGCAAGGCCAGCAACGGGATGCCCGCTAATAGTCAAACCGATTCCGATAAGCGTCATGACCAAATCGCCCAAATCGAGGTCAAGGTCTTTGACGACTTTTTGAATTGTCTCGAATGCAGTAGAGATTTTTCCCTGCCATTCCTCAGGAATCAAATTCCAAATCGCTTGACCGAGATTAGAAAGAGCTTCTTTTAGCCATTTGATAGACTCGCCAAGTTTCCCATCAGTCAAAGAGATATTCCAGCCTTGCGTAAACCCAAGACCCGCAAGGTAAATTAAATCCTTAATACGGGTCAAACCTCGCCGGAAATTTTCGCTGTTTTGATAAAGCTGAACAAATCGGCCAACGATAAGGGCGACCGTTCCGGCTACTAGAAGCAACTCTGGATTAAAACCACCAACGATTTTGCCGAGCTTGTATGCCCAATCATGAGTGTCTTTTAACGCAGTAAGAAGCGCATTCCCGATAGTCCATGCGGCAAAACCGGCGCCGATAGCAGCAACAATAGGAGCAAGTTTGCGAAGTTTTTCCTTGATTTCATCCACAGCGTTGCCGACATAGTCCTTGAACATATCGTAGCCGGACAGGTCTACATCGCCCAAGATGTTACCAGCAGATGCGCCGCTGCCAGAGCCGGAGCTTCCCTGTGTGGGGTCAATGATGTTCAGTTCATCAAAGCCCATCGTGTAGTCCTTGAGGGCTTTGGCAGCTTTCTTTGTCGAATCGGCCGTGTCATCCATTGCGTCGCCGATGCCACCAACGCTGTCAGTACTCTTGGTGAAATCAGTAAACACGACCTTTACGCCCATCAGCTTTGCCACCCATTCAACGAACTCTCGAATGAGCTGTACGGCGGCAATTAGCGGGGGAAGAATGGATTTCATAGCAGGGTAGAGCAGAGAGCCAACAGACTTCGCCAGCATATCCAACTGCGCTTTCAGAATCTTAATCTGGTTCGCAGGGCTTTGGATGGTCTGTGCAAGGTTGCCCTGCACGTTTGCAGTCTGCTTCATAATGGCAATGTAACGCAGAACCGCCTTATCTGCCTGAGACAGACTAGAAACCTGCTTGTTAAAGCCCAAAGCAAGAAGCTCCTGCTGTAACCGCGCCTGAGACAGGTCAATACCCAAACGGCGGATAGGCTCAATCTCGCCAGAGATTGCGGAGGACATTGCGGTAAAGGTCTCTGCAACGTCCTTGTTCCAATAGGAACTTTCGTCATAGGCAAGCTGAGTCAGGTTCTTGGACAGAACGTATGCTTTGTCGCTGGTCAGACCAAACGAAGTACCCAAGCTCTGAATGGTAGCCATGTAAGTCATCGCTTTGGTCGGGTCAACGTCAAGCAAGCCCTGCATCTTGCTAATGAGCGTATCGGCTTCACCGCTCAAATTGCCCATAGCATTATGGAATAGGTCTGTTGCTTCATAGAAGTCGTTAAACTTCGCAACAGCGTTGCCAAGATACTCAGCGATAGCTTTTAACGAAACCAGCTTTGCCATGTTCCGCATAAAGCCGTTCATCTGATTGGACAGACTGAGATAGCTCTTACGCTGCTTTTCATTGGCTGCGGTCACGCGGTTCGCCTGTGTGACCACCTTACTCAACTGCGGAGGGAGCTTTGCAAAAGCATTGCCCACCTTGTCGAGCTGAGATGCAAGGGGAGTAAGGGCGACGGAAATCTTCTGGCAAGAACTTGCAAAAGAATCGAGGTCGGTGGCTTTCAGCTTATCGGTTAGGTCAGGAACCTTCCCAATCGCATTGAAAGCGCTACCAAGAGCTTTAAGGTTCGATGCGTCCAGAATGGACAGCGGAGCCAAAGCGTTAGTGAGCTGAGTAATGCTTCCAGACATGGAGTAAAAATCCACGCCGTTTAAGCCAGACACAGCCGCAGGAATCTTTTTGATTGCATTCACGACCGTGTTGATGCTCTTTGCGCTTGCGGTCGTGTTGACGTTGGAAAGTCCATTCAGAAAGCTGGTAATTTTGTCCAGCCCAGACATTCCAGCGGATGCCTGTTTCAGCGTTGCAATAGAAGTAGCCAGTTTGTCAAGGCTGTTCACAACCTTTGTGACGTTGCCCTTTGTCCGCAAATTAGAAATGGCGGTAGCGAGCTTGTCGATATTAAGCTCTGCGCCCTGCGATTCCGCAGAAATTTCTACGGATAAGCTCGTAATATCAACATCAGCCATCACTACCACCATCACTTTCCATCATGGAGAACATCATTCTCTTGATTCGCTCCTGCGCCTCAACTGCGCGTTGGTATTCATACTCGTCTTTCTCCTTTTGAGTAAGGGGAATCGGTCTATCCATGTACTTGATGGGTTTAGACCCTTTCTTTCGGAACATATTGCCAACCGTAGAGGAAAGCGCAGATGCCATGTAAAAACCATTTCTCCACGCTTCTGCATTGGCTCTACGTTCCCGTAGTTCCTCTGCGTCACGGTAGACCTTCGCCAGCCAGACATCGCCGTACCAGAACTGGTCGTAGGTCATGCCGATGGAAATGTAATAGGCTTCTACATCGTGGAACAGCTTAGAGAAGGAGAAAGATTCTCCCTCTCCGTCTGATTCTTGAGATTGTGCGGTTACACAATCTCCCACGTTGCGTTTTTTGCGGTCTTGTCCTCAGTGTCGGTTGCCAGCAGGGACTTAGAAGCGTCCATGAACATCTCAAGCAGCGCAGCCATCAGCTCTTCCTTCTCGTCGATGTGGGCAAACATTTCGTCCACGACTTTACGCTTGATGCCACGATTTCGTGCGATAAAAGAACCATAGAACAGGGCGCGGGAGTTGGACAGCAGGTTGGTCATCTGGGTGTACTGGCCAATCTGAAAGCCTGCACGTTCGGTAGCTTCCACGCTGTCACGGGTGAAAGTCAGCTCATAAGTGTTCTTGCCATCGGGGGAATGAAAGTTGATAACCTTTGCAGCCATAATAAATGCTCTCCTTTATAAATAGGGGCAGAACCAAATCCGATGTTCAGTTCTGCCCGGTTTGATTGATTCGATTTTTGCGGTTTAGCCGCCATTGACGGTCAGGGTCTCGCTGAACTCAGGCTTCTTGGTGAAGATGCAGTTGATGGTCATTTCCACAACCTCGTCCACGCCAAAGCCGGACAAGCCGACCTGATGCATGCCCTGCCAAGTGAAACCGGAGCCGTCCTGCATCTTCAGGGCGTAATACTTCACGGTGTTGCTCTCGGAAGTCTCATCGTAGCCAGCTTCCTTGACTTTCTTGTAGTCAGTCTTGTTGTAGTTGGCAGTAAAGGACTTGGTGTCACTCTGGATAATGCCGAAGATGTTGACCTGCATAGGGTCAGACAGAGTGGTGGCATCCAGAAGGTTCGGCTCAGAGATCAGGTCGGGCACATCCTTGATGTCGCACAGCTTCGTCAGAGCGGTTGCGCTGTCGCCACAATACAGGGTGGTATTCAGACCGGAGATAGCAGTACTCATAGAATGTTTACCTCCTTAGTTTCGGTAAATCATTCCGTCCTCTCCGATTGTTGCCCCATAGCTGCAATCAATCCGATAGACGGAATTGTTGTACAGCCCATTCAACGGGGCAAACGATTTGCGATAAAATTTAAGCGGTTCAAGAACAGAATCCACGATTCCAACAATGGAACGTGCTTCTGCAATGCGTCCGGTGCTCTTGTTAGAGTAGACCCGCACACGCAGGGAAACGGCAGCGTACTTGCTGTGACCGGCAGAATCGATGTGTACAGGCAGATTACTGTTTTCTTCTATCTGCACACACGGAAACTTTTTGACGTTGCTGTCATTAATTTCGCCAGTAACGAAGATGCCAGGCACTTGCTTTCGCAGCTCCTTAGCAACGGCCGTGAAGATAGAATTGAAATAATCGATCAACTATTCCAGACCTCCCTCCACGTTGCTTCGACTTGAGAAGCTATTTCTTCAACAGCCCCCCACATAGCCATAGCTGGTTCGTTGCCGTCGGTGTAATTCAACTGGCCTTTGCCATCCACCTGTTTGACAGGTGTGCCAGCATTGCCAGATTCGCCGTAGTAGTACCACCTGCGGTTTGCGCCTTGCCCTTTGCCGTAAGAGCCATGCGCACCAACACCGGGCGGCAACTCACCGCCATATCCGTTGTGATGTGCGCCAGTGCCAAACTCGATGAACGCAACTGCCTTTCCGTGCGCTACGATTGCAAAGCCATTTGGCGTTTGTACAGGGTCATGCTCAACTGTTACGTCATTGTCGCCAGCATACTGTGCGTTAGCAAACCGCACAGTCGCAACGTCAATGCCTTTTTGTGCTAGCGCCTTTGCAAACTCTTGCGCCTTTTTGTTCAGGGTGGTTTTGTACTCCTGTATCTGACGTTCCGCATCACGAAGTCCGGCATCGCTCAACCTCACTTTAATTTTCACTTGCAGCCACCTCTTTCAGCGCATACAACGTGTCTGTGATATGCTCTGCAACCTTGACCACAGTGTAATTGAAGGGCTTTGAAACGTCCGTCTGAAACCAGACGTGCGTGCCTTCATAAAGCGGTGTGTTGCGCTTTTTGCTGGATGAACTGACAACGTAGCTGTAATCCGTGAACGCTCCAAAAGGGTTTGCTTCCGCAGAACCAGTAGGAGGGCTGACGTTCAGCATTAACTTTGCGGGTTCACTCCACGATTCGTATACAGATTCGCCAGTCTCGTTTCCCCATTCATCCACGACAGGCGTTTTTTCGCCAACCGGGTTCGAGTACCACAGCGGGCGTTTGTCCAGCGGGCTTCCATTGAACATCAGCCGATAACACCTACTCTCGGAACCACTTCGTTCAGCAGGGACTGCGCCACATCAGAGCTTTCCCACACACGAGTAATGCCGTTGTTGGTATAGCTCGTCTGTCCGTTTGCGCCGATGTGGTTATACAGTTCCGCTGCAATGCGTATCTGCAACGACTGATACTGCGAGGGCAACTCGTCCGGTCTGTTGCCGAAGGGGTAGCCCTGTGCAAATATCTTGTCTTTGGCGAAATCAAGCAGCAGGTCGAAGAGTGGGTAGTCCTTGTCCGTAATTTCACGGTCAAGTGCGGGGGCAATGTATTGCCCCAGTTTGACTGCCGCTTCGGAATACTGGTCTCCCATGCTACTTTCCTCCTTTCGCCTTAGTAAGCCTTGATGCAGTACACAGCGTCCATGCGCTCAAAGGACGGCAGGACGATTTCAGAAGCGTAGACGTTAGCGTTGACCGGGTGAACGGTCAGCTCAGTGGTGATGGCAACGCCGGTGTTCACGATGGACACGGATGCACCAGACTGACCAGACAGTAGGTCTGCTTCCTCAGGGGTGGTGCCGTACCAAGTGCTGCCCAGAGCGCCAGAAGGAGCAACCACGACCATGCCATCGGGCAGATACTTCTCGCTTGCACTGTACTGGTCTGCCTTAAACATCTTGTCGTACAGATGGATGGTCAGACCGGTTGCAGATTCGACAATCTGCCGTGCTTCAGCGTCCAGCAGAACGGCGTTTGCCTTTGCGGTGACGGTCATAAACCGATTCTTCACCT
>ERZ791577.740-NODE-740-length-19666-cov-4.563510_pt1 | contig 19666 bp, 14 predicted proteins | sample MGYA00509969_ERZ791577 | MGnify/ENA primary metagenome ERZ791577 (study PRJEB30046, sample SAMN00791917) | human gut metagenome | study: EMG produced TPA metagenomics assembly of the A metagenome-wide association study of gut microbiota in type 2... | reverse complement strand
CCAAGGCCTCCCCTCGATAGGGGAGGTGGCACGCCGCAGGCGTGACGGAGAGGTTATTCCTAATAAAAAAGGCCCTTTGCCATTACAGCAAAGGGCCTGTAGGGTGCTTAGTCGATCTCAACAAGGACCTTTTCATCGACCCGCACAGCAGCCGCGCGCATCACCACACGAATGGCTTTTGCGATCCGGCCCTGCTTGCCGATGACACGGCCCATATCTCCCTCTGCCACGCTCAGGTGGTAGACGATGGTGCCGTCCTCACGGGGGGCGTCCACCGTGACCTTGACGGCGTCCTTATCCTCCACGAGGCCGCGGGCAACTGCCAGCAACAGCTCCTGCATGAGTCAGCCCTCCACCTTACAGAATGTTGGACTTCTTCAGCAGCACGCGAACGGTGTCGGTGGGCTGAGCGCCATTGGCGATCCAGGCCTTAGCCTTCTCGCCGTCGATGCTCACGACAGAGGGCTCCTGGTTGGGATCGTAAGTGCCGATCTCCTCGATGAAACGGCCATCGCGGGGGAAGCGGCTGTCAGCAACAACAACACGATAGAAGGGAGCCTTCTTGGCGCCGACGCGGCGCAGACGAATCTTAACTGCCATGGTAATATCCTCCAAAAATTTCTTGTTCCCCGGTTTACGGGGGATTAAATCTATCTGTACAACCCCACAGCGGGGTGTATACCGGAATTATTTCATGCCTCTAAAGGCGCCCGGGTTGCCCATCAGGCCGCCCAGCTTGCGGGCAAAGCCCTTGGGGCTCTTTTTGAACTGCTTCATCATCTTCTGCATCATCTCAAACTGCTTGAGCAGCTTGTTGACATCAGACACCTGAGTGCCGCTGCCCGCAGCGATGCGGCGCTTGCGCTTGGGGTTGATGATGGAGGGGTCTTCGCGCTCGGCCTTGGTCATCGAGTAGATCATGGCCTCGATGCGGTCGAAGGCTTTCTCGTCGATCTGGCTGGCGTCGATGCCGGACATGCCGGGCATCATGCTCAGCATGGCACCCGCGCCGCCCATCTTGCGGATTTGGGCGAACTGAGCCAGCATATCGTTCATATCGAACTTGTTTTCCATCATCCGCTTGGCGGTCTCTTCGGCCAGCTTCTCGTCGGCGGCATCCTGTGCGCGCTCGATGAGGCTCAGCACATCGCCCATGCCGAGGATCCGGCTTGCCATGCGGGAGGGATGGAAGACTTCGAGGTCATCCAGCTTTTCGCCGGTACCCTGGAACTTGATGGGCTTGCCGGTGACAGACAGCACCGAGAGGGCTGCGCCGCCGCGGGTATCGCCGTCGGTCTTGGTGAGGATGATGCCGTCGATGCCGACCGTTTCGTTGAAGGTCTTGGCGACGTTCACGGCATCCTGACCGGCCATGGCGTCCACGACCAGCAGAGTCTCGTCCACGGGGACAGCCTCTTTGATCTGGACCAGCTCCTGCATCAGCACTTCGTCGATCTGCAGGCGGCCTGCAGTATCGAGGATGATGATGTCGTTGCCGTAGTCCTTGGCGTGGGCCAGTGCCTTTTTGGCGATGGCAGGCGGCTTTTCGCCGGGCAGGGTGAAGACCGGCGCACCAGCCTGTTTGCCCACCACCTGCAGCTGGTCTATAGCGGCCGGACGGTAGATGTCGCAGGCCACCAGCATCGGGCGGCGGCCCTGCTTGATGTAGTATTTTGCAAGCTTTGCTGCGTGGGTCGTCTTGCCGTTGCCCTGCAGGCCGCAGAGCATGATGATGGTCTGGCCCTTGTTCTTGATGACCAGACGAGGCGCTTCCTCGCCGCCCATCAGGGCGACCAGCTCCTCGTTGACGATCTTGACGACCTGCTGGGCAGGGGTCAGGCTCTCCATGACCTCCTGGCCCATGGCACGCTCGGAGACCTTTGCGCAGAAGTCCTTCGCCACCTTGTAGTTGACGTCGGCTTCCAGCAGGGCCATCCGGACCTCGCGCATGGCGGCTTTGATGTCCGCCTCGCTCAGTTTGCCGTGGCCGCGCAGCTTTTTGAACACACCGGCAAGGCGGTCGGTCAAAGATTCAAATGCCATTGTTCGGTGCTCCTCTCAAATCAGTTTTCAGCTCTCATTCACTTCGTCGATGGAGCGGATGAGCCTCAGCATCTTGTTCAGAGTGGCGGCATACTCGGTGGTGGTCAGCCGGGCGTTCGGGCCGGTACATTCAAACCGGGCGTCGATGACCAGCTGCTCCAGCTCTTCCAGTGTCTGCTGCACCCGGCGGTACCGGGCCGCGAAGCCGACCTTTTCTTCCAGCTCCTTGAGGGCGGTTTCGCCATGCTTGATGGCGTCCCGCGCCCCCTGCCGGGTGATGCCGAAGTTTTCTCCGATCTCGCTGAGGGAGAGGTCATCGTTGTAATACTGGCGCAGCATCTCGCGCTGTTTGGGCGTGAGCACTTCGCCGTAAAAATCGAGCAGATAGCCCATTTCAAAGTCTTTTGCCATGTTCTGTCCTGCTCTGACCTCCGCTGTTTGTAAAGGTTTTTTGCTTTACATACGGAGTATAGCAGACGGGGTGTCCCTTGTCAAGGACTTTTTGCGTCATTTTGCCAAATTTTCTTCCGATTTTTCTCTTTTCTGCCCAAGCCCCGCTTGACGCTTCCTCTCCTTTGCGTTAAAGTTATAGGCGTAAGTTTTCCCCCCGGACGCGAAAGGAGACCGCCCGTGCCTATCTACCCCAACATCTACCAGACCCTGCTGCCCGGCCCCATCGTCGAGCTGCGGGGCTATCTTGCGGCCTGCGGGCTGCGGGGGCGGCTGTACGCCTATCTGAACTACAACGGCCCCACCGGCACGGCGCGGGACGAGCTGGCTGAGGGGATGCTGGCGCTGGCCCTTGAGCGCGGGGCGCTGACCCCCGGCCAGACCATCGTGGAGGCCGTGTCAGGGCCTTTTGCCACAGCGCTGACGCTGGCGGGGCTGACGGCGGGCCACCCGGTGACGCTGGTCATGCCGGAGGACGCCCCCGCCATGCGGCAGGAGAGCCTGCTCCGCCTCGGAGCGCAGATCATCCATACCCCGGCCCAGGCGGGCCCTGCAGGCGCACGGGCGCTGGCAAAAGCCACCGCCGCCGAAAAGGGCTGGTACTATATGGACTGGCTCAACAACGACGACAACCCCACCTATCACCGCCGGGTGACGGGGCCTGCACTGGTGCGCTCCATCGCGCGGGAGGGTTCCAGCATCGTGGACAGCATCGTCATCGGCGTGGGCAGCGGCGGCACCATCACCGGCGTGGGCGAAACGGTCAAGGCGTGGACGAATGACGTCCGCATCGTTGCAGTGGAGCCTTACGAGAGTCAGGCCCTGAGCAGCGGCCTCACCGGCTCCCATGGCATCCCGGACATCGGCTTCGGCCTCGTTCCCGGCAACTACAATTCCTATGTAGTGGACAACATCGCTGCCGTCACCACCGCCGATGCCGTCCGGGCGGCGCAGCGGGTCCTGCGCACCGATGCCATCCCGGCCTCCCCCAGCGCAGGTGCCGCCCTTCACGCAGCGGCCCAGCTTATCGCAAACGGAAAAAGCCGTTCGGCACTGGCCGTGTTCAGCGCACGCCAGAACATAGTATAAAAAGGAAAAGAGAAGGAATCCATGACAAAAGACATGACGACCGGAGCCATCACGCCCCTTCTGGTCAAATTCACCATCCCGCTGGTGCTGGGCAACCTGTTCCAGCTCACTTATAACGCCGCCGACAGCATCATCGTGGGCAAATTTGTCGGCGAAGACGCCCTTGCCGCCGTCGGCACCTCCAACCCGCTGATGACGCTGGCCATCCTCTTCATCAACGGTCTCTGCCTCGGTGCCGGCATCCTTGTCAGCACGGCCTATGGTGCCGGAGACACCCAGCGCGTGGAGCGTCAGGTCTCCACCACTGCCATCGCAGGCACGGTGTTCTCGCTGGTCTTTTCGGCCCTCTGCGTCCTGCTGGCGACGCCGCTACTCCGGCTGATGCAGGTGCCGGAAGAGATCCTGACCATCGCGGTGCAGTACCTCCGCATCGTCTTTGCGGGCCTCATCTTCACCTTCTTTTACAACTTTCTCGCCGCCACCATGCGGGCGCTGGGCGATAGCAAGAGCGCCCTTTACTTTCTGATGATAAGCTCGGTGCTGAACATCGGCGGAGACCTCTTCTTTGTCGAGGTGCTGGGCTGGGGCAGCGAAGGCTGCGCCCTCTCCACCGTCCTCAGCGAGGCGCTCTGCTGTGTGCTCTGCGTCGTCTACATCCAGTTCAAAGTTCCCGTCCTTCAGCTGGGGCGGCGCTGGTTCGTCTTTGACGGCTCTCTGCTGCGCAGCACCGTCCAGTACGGCTGGACCAGTGCCATGCAGCAGGCCACCGTCCAGCTGGGCAAGATCGCCGTGCAGGCCATCGTCAACACTCTGGGCATCAACGCAATGGCCGCTTTCACCGCCGCCAGCCGGGTGGACGACTTCACCTATATGCCCCAGCAGAACATCGCCCACGCTATGACCACCCTGATGGCTCAGAACCACGGTGCCGGCAAAAAGGAGCGGGTGCGTCAGGGCTTTTTCTGCGGCCTGCGCATCGAGCTCATCTACGGTTTCTGCCTGATGACCGTCTGCCTGCTCTTCGCCCGCCCCATCATCTCCCTCTTCGTGGATGACCCCGCCGTCATCGACCTGGGCGTCAAGTTCCTGCGGTGCGCCTCCTTCTTCTACCTGATGCCCGGCGTGACCAACGGCATTCAGGGCGGTTTCCGCGGCCTCGGCGATTTGAAGATCACCCTGAACAGCAGTATGCTCAACATGGGCTTCCGCGTGGCCGCCGCCGCTGTGCTGGTGCTGGTGCTCAAGGTCGATTTGCAGATCATGCCCGTGAGCTACGGCATCGGCTGGCTGTCCATGCTGGTCTATGAGCTGCCCCTGCTCATCCGCTACATGAAAGAGGACAAACTTTAACTCCGACATAAAAGAGCAGAGCGTGCAGCCATATGGCCGCACGCCCTGCTTTTTTTCGCTTTCAAGTTATTTACAAGAAGTTACTTATTCTTGTACATTTCCTCGTAGTATTTCTGATAGTTGCCGCTGGTGATGTGCTCCATCCACTCCTCGTGGTCGAGGTACCAGTCGATGGTCAGGACGATGCCCTTCTCGAAGGGAGTCTCGGGATACCAGCCAAGGTCGTTCTTGATCTTGGTGGGGTCGATGCCATAGCGGCGGTCATGGCCCAGACGGTCAGCAACGTGCTTGATGAGGTCTTCGCTGATGCCGTCGTCCTTCAGGCGGTCGTGCAGCTGCTCGATGATGGTCTTGACGATGAAGATGTTGGGGCGCTCGTTGTGGCCGCCGACATTGTAGACCTCGCCCACCTTGCCGCCGTTGCAGACCATATCAATGGCCTTGCAGTGGTCCTCAACGTACAGCCAGTCGCGGATCTGCATACCGTCACCGTAGACGGGCAGCTGCTTGTGGTGCTTGACGTTGTTGATCATCAGCGGGATGAGCTTCTCGGGGAACTGGTAAGGGCCGTAGTTGTTGGAGCAGCGGGTGATGTTGATGGGCATACCATAGGTGTCGTGGAATGCCATGACGAACATATCAGCGCTGGCCTTGGAGGAAGAATAGGGGCTGTGGGGGCAGAGCGGGGTGGTCTCCATGAAGAAGCCCTCCGCGCCCAGAGCGCCGTAGACCTCATCGGTGGACACCTGCAGGTACTTCTTGCCCTCTTTCCAGGTCTTGGCCTCGGCGTCGTACCAGGCTTCCTTGGCGCGCTGCAGCAGGTTGACAGTACCCATCACGTTGCTCTGGACGAAAATTTCAGGGTTCTTGATGGAGCGGTCAACGTGGCTCTCAGCGGCAAAGTTAATGACGTAATCGAAATCATACTTTGCAAACAGGCTCTCGACCAGCTCCTTGTCGCAGATGTCGCCCTGCACAAAGACGTGGCGGGGGTCGCCCTCAACGTCCTTCAGGTTCTCGAGGTTGCCGGCGTAGGTCAGCTTGTCGAGGTTGACCAGCAGGATCTCGGGGTATTTCTTGAGCATATAATGCACAAAGTTGGAACCGATAAAACCGGCGCAGCCGGTGATAAGATATTTTTTCATAAGTCGTTGATCCCTCTTTAATCCTTCATCCCATTGTCGCCGTCCCAGTGCTCAAAGAAGCAGGCCAGCGCATCTTTCCAGTCGCGCACATCGTTGCCGACGGTGCAGCGGAGCATCCGGTTGTCCAGAGCGCTCCACTTGGGGCGGTCGGCGCTGTCCGGGTGCTTTGCCTTGTACTCTTCGCTGGTGCAGGGAGCCACGGTAGCGTCCACGCCGGACAGGCGGATGATCTCCGATGCGAAATCATACCAGGAACAGATGCCCTCGCCGGTGCAGTGGTAGAGGCCGTACTCGTGGGTCACGCAGAGCTGCAGGATCTCGTGGGCCAGATCGACGGCGTTGGTCGGGTTGCCGCACTGGTCGTTGACGACCTCCAGCTTGCCGAACTTCTTGCCGGCGTTCACGATGGTCTTGACAAAGTTTTTGCCGTAGTAGCTGTAGAGCCAGGCCGTGCGGACGATGAAGTGGCGGTGGCAGAACTGCTCCACATACTTCTCACCCATGAGCTTGGTGGAGCCGTAGGCACTGATGGGGCCGGGAATGGTTGCCTCATCCTGCGGGATGCCGCCGTTCTCGCGGCCGGAGAAGACATAATCTGTAGAGACGTGTACCAGACGTGCGCCGGTCTTGGTGGCGGCCTGTGCCAGATTGCGGGGGCCGATTGCGTTGGCCTTGAAGGCAGCGTCATGGTTCACCTCGCAGCCGTCCACGTTGGTGAAAGCGGCGCAGTTGATGATGACGTCCGGGCGCTGACGGCGGATGAAGTCATCCACCATCTTGTAGTTGGTGATGTCCAGCTCCGGCAGGTCCACCGGAATGACCGTGGCGCTCACCAGCTTCTCGGGGATGGGGCCAAGCTCACTGCGGCCTTCCCGGAGCTGCTTGATGATCTCGGTGCCAAGCTGGCCTCTGCAGCCGGTAACAATGATTTTCATGCGGATACCGCCTCTCTTAATACTTCAGTTTGCCGTCGGCCACATTCTTGAGGTGCTGGCCGTAGGGGCTCTTGCCGTAGCGCTCTGCGCTTTCCAGCAGGGTATCGCGGTCGATCCAGCCGTACTTGAATGCAATTTCCTCGGGGGCGCTGATCTTGATGCCCTGACGCTTCTCGATCATCCGCACAAAGTCGGCTGCCTCCACGAGGCTGTCCATCGTGCCGGTGTCCAGCCATGCAAAGCCGCGGCCCAGCAGCTGAACATCCAGCTCGTCCTTCTTCAGGTATCCGGGGCCTTGTGCTCCGGGCAAGATTCCATAGAAACCATTGGCAAAAAGCTCAAGGTCTTGTTCATTCTTCCAGAAGTTTTCATCCGAAACAGAATCTTCCGGATATAAATCCAACATATCTGCGCATGAGGTAAATACCGGTACACAAAACAATGCTGCAATCATAAATATATTTCTTGTCTTCATGAGTTCTCTGATATTTAAAGTGTTATATTTAAACCGAATGAAATAGATTTTTGTAACGGATACGTACTGACGCTGACGGTTTCCGGATCATAAATGTCAAAAAGATGATCAAATGTTAATAAATTCTGTCCGCTTATGTACACACGTATATTATCTATTTTCCATTTTCCCAACAGTGATTTCGGCAATGTATAACCTAAAGTCAAATTCTTCAGACGAAGATAGGAAGCATCTTGCAAATACCGGGTTTGAGTCACACGGTTTCCTGTAACATTGTCATAAGTAGAACGGGGGAAGTAAGCATCACGGTTATCTTCTGTCCAACTATCCAAGGTATGTGGAAATGGAACATGCCATTCATTACCAAAACCCCAGAACTGATTACCTCCCAATACTACATCTTTCTTTCCGACTCCCTGGAAGAATATACTTAGGTCAAAACCTTTCCACTGTGCATCTGCCCGGATACCATAACAATAACGAGGTTCACTATTTCCAATTACCTTACGATCGCCCGGATCGTCAGCTGTATTCTTACCGTATGATATTTTATTATCACCATCCAAATCTTTATACTTCACATCTCCTGGATACCATTCACCGCCGTAAATTTCAGATTGGTCAGCATGAGCAGCTACTTCTTCCTTACTTTGGAACAAACCTTCAGTCACAAATCCCCAGATTTCCCCCCATCTTTTACCAACATAATTCTGCGCATCATCACCACTGAATAACAGTTTTTCAGGATTATTAAACTTGGTGATTTTGGCTTTATAATCAGATAATACCAGACTCACATCATAGGAAAAACCACTTTCAAGACGATCTCTCCAACCAATATTTAATTCCCAACCAGTAGTCTTCAGATCAGCTGTATTAGCTTGTGGGGCACCTGTACCTAATACAGCAGGTAATGGAACGCCATTCGTCACCATGTCATACGTCATACGCTGATACCAATCGAAAGTTCCATATAAACGATTATTCAATGCAACCCAATCTAAGCCAAAGTCCATTTGACGGACAGTTTCCCAAGTTAGAATAGGACTCACAATACCACCGGGAGTTACACTGGCTATTTTTTTGCCATCCACCAAATATCCCATTTCACCGTTGGCTCCCATCGTTGAGATGTAAGGATAGTCACCGCCTACCGACTGATTACCTAAAGAGCCGTAAGAGGCACGAAGTTTCAATTCATCCACATATTTCTTAGCTCCTTCAAAAAAAGCTTCATTAGATATACGCCATGCTAATGAGAAAGATGGGAAGAAAGCAAACCGATTATCTTTCGGAAATTTAGAAGAGCCGTCATAGCGTCCATTCAACTCTAACAGGTAGCGCTCATCATAATTGTAATTGATACGTGCAAAATATCCCATAGTTGCCCATGCATGCTCACCGCTACCGTTATACTTTTCACCATATGCCATACCCAGAGAGGCTATATCCTGACTAATCAGATTCTGACGTTCAGCATCAAACCAACGATAATCTTTACGTTCGTAATTATAACCTGCCAGTAACTTCAGATTGTGTTTACCGAAACTACGGTCATAATCACTATAGAAATTAAAGACCTGATAATAATTATCATCCGAAGTATACTTTACAGTACTGGGAGTTATATGTGGGAAGATGGTAGTTACATCAGGATTGGCATAATGTTCTATAATTTCCTTTCCATGATACTTCTTATTCAACATATACATATTGAAAGTATAATCCAGATTAATATTCCATCCTTTCAGAGGATTAATTTTCATACTTCCAGTAAGCCACAAGTCATTTTCTTTATGAACACGACTACCGGAAAGAGCTTGAGTAGCTACCATATTTGTCCAGCTACCTTGTCCGGAGTAATTTCCATCCGGGTGGTACACAGGCATGAAGGGACGAAGATCGGCACCATAAAAAGCAGCCTCCATATCATTACTGTTATGCCCATAAGGAGTATCATGCATCGTATTGTTATAGTTGATTTTCATACCTATTTGTAACCATTTCCTTATTTCCGAATTCACATTCAGAGCTACATTGAAACGGCGATATTCATCATCATAATGTTTCAATTGTCCTTCCTGATCCATGAAGCCTACCGAACCATAATAATTGGTCTTCCCCGTACCTCCATTAATAGACAACGTATATTGTTGCATCAAGGTTGTAGTCTTACGAGTTTCTTCAATCCAGTCCGTATTACCACAATACAAATACTTATCGGGGTTTGAGGGATCAATAAACACCGGCAGGTTATGTTTCGGATCAGTATAGTAAGCATAAATATGATCCATATAGTTCTGATCATAATAATCGCCACCTCCCGAATTACGGTTAGTCAGATTATGGAAGTTAGCAAAAGTCCACGAATCCATATATTCAGGAATTCTTGTCGGACTGTTTAATGACCAGTTACTGGAGAAGGAGACTTTTGCACTTTGGTCTTTTCCTTTTTTCGTTGTAATCAATACTACACCATAAGCAGCCTGTGTTCCATAGATAGAGGCAGAAGCCGCATCTTTCAGTACAGATACGCTTTCCACATCAGCAGGATTAATCAAATTAGGGTCCATCTGAACACCATCGACCAGCACTAACGGCCCGGCAGAGTTTATAGAAGTAGTACCACGTACATTGAACCCATATCCTTTGCCGGGGGAACCATTGTCTGCCGAGATATTCAGATTACCAATCATACCTTGCAATCCTTGGCTTAAATTCGTAATAGGACGACTCTCCAATACATCGGATGAGACACTGGCTACCGCACCTGTCAGATTCACTTTTTTCTGTGTACCATACCCCACCACTACTACTTCATCCAAAGTTTTACTGTCCTCGTCCAGAGTAATCACCAAATTATTCTGGCTACCTACAACAATTATCTTACTGATATATCCGATAAATGAGATTTCCAGTTTATCACCTTTTGTCGCTTCAATGTAAAATTACCATCGAAATCAGTTATCGCTCCCTGATTTTTTCCAGTAATCCGTACAGTAGCTCCGGGGAGACTTTCACCACTTTTATCTATGATCTTTCCCTTAATAAGGATATTCTGCTGCGTAGCGTTGACCTTATCAACTGACATAGCAACACTTTGTGAAGCAAGGCATGGCTGAAAGCTCATACCGGCGAGAAGGACTATAAGTCCGGAAGCCCTGACGGCTTTTTCTACAACTCCAAGTCTTTTCATAAATGTGTTTTTAATTTTAGTATTATTAAAAATATGTGCAGGATACAGATTCCTGCTAAGGTTCCAAAACATCAGCAAATCTATTAAGCTTATCTTAAGGAGATGATTAAACAATGATTAATAGCAGCGTTAACCCTATCATTTTTTTATTAACCGCCATTCATCCGATATAAATTAAGATCGTAAATACTAACTTTACAAAAGATAGCATCACGTCTTGAGAAAAGAAGCTTTAATTTGCGATTAACAAAGAAACTTTGCTATTAATATTCGCACTAACCCTCATTTAATCCAATTACTAACTTCCTTTTTTTAATTTTACCTACGGTTCTAAAACACACATATCTATTTCTTATATTTATTAATTAAACGACCATGAAATTAAAAAAACTATTTCTCGCTGCCGGATTTACCGCGGCAGCCACCGTATCGGTTACAGCGCAAAAAGCGCCCGAACCTTGTGGTTTGACTCCCAGTGCCCGCCAGATAGAATGGTACAATCGTGAAATGATTGCTTTCTTCCATTTCGGTATCAACACTTTCGAAGACTTTGTCAACGAAGGAGACGGAAAAGCCTCCACAGCTATATTCAACCCCACTGCGTTAGATTGCGAGCAATGGATGCAAACCCTGAAGTCAGCCGGCATCCCAGCAGCTATCCTCACTGCTAAACACGCCGATGGTTTTTGTCTTTGGCCAAGCAAATATACAGACTACTGCGTAAAGAATTCCACTTGGAAAGGTGGGAAAGGTGACGTCGTACGCGAATTTGTAGATGCCTGTGAAGAATACGGCATCAAGGCAGGTATTTACCTCGGCCCGCATGACCGTCACGAACACCTACGACCGGATTATACAACGGAGAAATACAAGTACTATTATGCGGCACAGCTGGAAGAATTAATGAGTGATTACGGCAAAATATGGGAGACCTGGTGGGACGGTGCAGGAGCTGATGAGCTTACTACTCCTCTCTATACCCATTGGTATAAAATAGTACGCGAGAAACAACCTGACTGTGTAATCTTCGGCACAAAGAATTCATATCCTTTCGCTGATGTACGCTGGATGGGTAATGAAGCCGGAAAAGCAGGCGATCCTTGCTGGGCAACTACAGACTCTATTGCCATTCGTGACGAGGCAGCCTACTACCAAGCACTGAATGAAGGTATATACAATGGAAATGCTTATGTACCTGCGGAAACGGACGTATCCATCCGTCCCAGCTGGTTCTATCATGAGGAAGAAGATAACCGGGTAAAGACTGTAAAAGAGTTGTGGGATATCTATTGTACCTCAGTGGGACATAACAGCGTACTGTTACTTAACCTCCCACCCGACCGCAGAGGATTACTCCATTCAAAAGATTCATTGCATATTGCCTTACTGAACCAAGGTATCCATGAGACTTTTGATAAAAACCTGTTAGCAGGCAGCCGTGTCAGTGCTACTAATAATCGTGGCGGTAAGTTCGATGCCAGATATCTGATAGATAATGATAAGCAAACTTACTATGCTGGACGCGATGGGAACGTGAAGAGTGATATTACTTTCACCCTGCCTCGTTCCACGACTTTCGACTGTCTCATGGCAGAGGAAGTAATAGAACTGGGGCATCGCACCTCCCGCTGGAGCGTGGAGTACTCCAACAATGGTAAAGACTGGACATCTATTCCAGAAGCTACAGGCAAACAATGCATCGGATACAAATGGATTGTACGGTTTGCTCCGATAACAGCCAAATACGTACGCCTTCGCATTGAAGACGGACGTGCTTGCCCCGCTATCCACAGTTTCGGAGTGTATAAACAAGCTGAAATACTCAAATAAAGAAACAATCATGTATAACATAAAGAACATAATACTGTCCGGTATGCTTGCCTTCTGTAACCTTTGCGCCACAGCACAGACCATAGATACAGAGCAAACATATGAGATACATACGTTGAATGGTCTTGCCATGGATAATCAGGAAAGCGTGGATGCCGGTTCCAAAATATTCATCTCTAAGCGTGTCCCCGGTAAGGGATCGCAAATATGGCAATTCATCCCCATAGAAAATGATATTTATTGCATAGTCAGTCCTCTTTCTCAGCAGGCCATTGATAACGGTGGAGATGGAGCTGTAGAACGAAGCATCTTGCAATGGAGTAGCGATCTAAGTAATTCAAACCAGCGATGGAAAGCAAATCGGCAGGCCAATGGAAGCTATATCTTCACCAGTGTAGCAAGTGGATATAATCTGGGGTTCTCAGATGCCAGTCCGGTAGGCGAACCTGTTTTCCAATTGAAGCCCGACGTCCATCAAGCCAATCAGCAATGGATTCTGGTCAAATCAAACGTGAAAGTTAAGATCGATCCATTGAAAACCCATAGTGATAATGACTGGGAGAACCAAAACATTTTTGCCATTAATAAAGAAGACGGACATGCTACATTCATCCCTTTTGCCAATATGGAAGAAATGCAAGCAGATCCTGCTTACCGTCGCCCTTGGAAACGTACCCGTTCCAGCCGTTATATGTTACTGAACGGTAATTGGAAATTCAACTGGGTGAAGCAACCTGAAGATCGCCCGAAAGATTTCTATAAGACAGACTATGATGTTTCAACATGGGCTGAAATTCCTGTCCCCTCCAATTGGGAAATGCACGGCTACGGGACACCCATTTATACCAATATCACTTATCCATTCCGCAACAACCCTCCTTTCATACAGGGGCAACGCGGCTACACGGTAGAGAAAGAGCCTAACGCTGTCGGATCTTATCGCCATGAATTCACCTTACCTGCTGACTGGTCAGACAAGGAAGTATTCATTCATTTCGATGGCGTATATAGTGCCATGTATCTGTGGATTAACGGGAAAAAAGTAGGATATAGCCAGGGAGCCAACAATGACGCACGCTTCAATATCACTCGTTATGTACATCCGGGTAAAAATCAAGTAGCAGTAGAAGTATATCGTTGGTCGGACGGTAGCTATCTGGAAGATCAGGATATGTTTCGCCTGAGTGGGATCCATCGTGATGTCTATCTTGTAGCCAGTCCCAAAGTACAATTGCGTGACCTGCATCTGACCTCGGTTCTCAGCACCCGCTACGATAAAGCTGAGCTACATGTGAAAAGCAAGATCAAGAACCATGGGAAAACTATCAGAAATGCATCCGTACGTATCTCCTTACTCGATGAAACGGGAAGAAATCTCAAACAATTCACCACGGAAACCGGTACCTTGGCTGCAGGAAAAGAAGTTATCATAAACAGTAAAGGAAGCATTCGTGACCCCAAACTATGGAATGCAGAGACCCCTTATCTGTATACCGTCAATGTGGAATTGCTGGATGAACAAGGAAAAGTAACTGAAGCTACTACACAGCAATATGGTTTCCGCCGTATAGAAATCCGTAACAACAAGGTATATATTAATGGCATGCTGACCCTATTTAAAGGAGCCAACCGCCACGACATTCATCCGCAATACGGAAAGGCAGTCCCTGTAGAAAGTATGATCGAAGACATTCTTTTATTCAAACGTCATAACTTAAATACCATCCGTACAAGTCATTATCCTAATGATCCCAAAATGTACGGGCTATTTGATTACTACGGACTATACGTTATGGACGAAGCCGACCAAGAATGCCATGGCAATATGTCATTAACCGATAATCCTACATGGGAAGCAGCATTCGTCGATCGCATGGTACGTATGGTGGAACGTGACAAGAATCATCCTTCTGTAATCTTCTGGTCATTAGGAAATGAGTCCGGTGGAGGTTGCAATGCAGTAGCCGAATACAAAGCAGCCAGAGCGATTGACGACCGTCCTATCCACTATGAGGGCATGAACGACCTAGCAGACATAGACTCGCGCATGTATCCTTCTATTGAAAGTATGATAGCACAGGACAAGGAGCCACGAAACAAACCGTACTTCTTGTGCGAATATGCCCATGCCATGGGAAATGCTGTAGGGAATCTGGAAGAATACTGGGACTATATTGAATATCATTCTGACCGCATGATCGGTGGTTGTATTTGGGACTGGGTAGATCAGGCACTTAACAAGCCTGGTGAAGCTAAAGATCATCTTTACTTTGGAGGTAGTTTCGGAGATAGCCCCAATGACAATGATTTTTGCTGCAATGGCCTCGTCACAGCAGACCGTCGCATTACTCCCAAGCTTCTGGAAGTAAAGAAAGTGTATCAATACATCTCATTCAAGATGAATGATAAAAACAGCGTAGAACTGCATAACCGTTATACAGTTCATAACATGACGCACTTCAATCTGCACTATACCCTTGAAAAAGACGGCAAGGTAATTAAAGAAGAAGAGTTCGGATTACCTGATGGAAAACCGAATGAGCGCCGTACCATTCATGTTCCAATGGAGCGCTACCTAACTGATCCAAATGCAGAGTACTTTGTAAATTTTGAAGTGAAGCTGAAGCATGACTGTGTGTGGGCCCCTGCAGGCCATATAGTAGCAACCGAACAGTTTGCTCTCAACGAAAAGATAAATAAGCCTTCTGAAATTACAGCCGATACTCCGGGTAACGAAATACTAAAGGCTTACGAAGAAGAGCGTCGCTACGTACGCTTCGAAAACAATGCTTGCGGAGTTTCATTTGATATGGCTACCGGACAAATGATCGGCTTGCGCTATGGTGCACAAGAAGTATTGCATCGGCAGCAAGGTCCCGAATTTAGCTGGGATCGTTCCATCAACAACGATCCCCGCAATTGGACCAACACACAAATCAAACTTCAGGATTTCACATGGAAACAGGCCGAAGATAAGAAGTCTGTAACTGTAATTGCAGAATTGGAGGCTATCATAGGAAAAGTTAATGTCCCCCATACCATAACCTACACTATCCATGGAAATGGTGCCATTGATATAAAGGCCAGTTTTAAAACCGGAACCGACTTTAATCTGCCCCGCCTTGCTTTACAAACCAGTCTTAACCCTGCTTTGGATAAGATCACTTGGTTTGGGCGTGGTCCTATTGAGAACTACCAAGACCGCAAGAATGCAGCCTACGTAGGATTATATTCTACCACCGTAGAAGATATGCGCGAATACTATACACGTACACAGAGCATGGGAGAACGATGCGATTCACGCTGGTTGACATTGACCAACAACCATGGGAAAGGTATTAAGATCACTCCGGAGGGTACTATTGACTTCTCTGCCCAGCATTACACCGACCGCGAATTATGGCAAGTGAAATATGCTCATGATCTTGGAAATATCCGTCGTTCCGAAGTTGTATTAAATCTGGATTGTGTACAACGCGGACTGGGCAATGCCAGTTGCGGACCAAGTCCACGTCCGAAGTATGAGATTAAAAAAGATAGCGTATATACATACGCTTTCCGCATTGAAGAAGTTAAATAAATCAGATTCTTAAAGAAGAAATCAATATACTCAATATAAAAAAAGCAGAAATACTTGACTTCACTTTTTCAATGTAGTATATTTGTATTCGTAATCTTAATTCTGATTCAAATTTAGATTAGCATAAGAGGAGGGGCATAGCTTCTCCTCTTTTTGTACCTATCCATTCCATGGTATTTCAAATGCCACACTTTAGTTCCCCGAATGCCATACCTCAACTATTAAAATGCCATACCTCAACAGTAGGAATATGTGGCATTTGGGTTAGCCAAGTGTGGCATTCAGGGAACTAAGGTGTGGCATTTACACCATCTATCTGAGGCAAACAGACCATCTGTCTGCATGAAATACAGGGTGCGTTCAGGGCAAACAGATGGTCTGTTTCAAAAGAGTATTATTTACACTAATAACTATGAGATTCTTTCATCAACAGTTAATAATATAGAAATCTGCTCTTGACAAGATTGCCATTTCAGAGCATCATTTACTGTAAGAATACGGAAAATCTTCCAGATGTATTCCTCTTTCTATATTAGGAACACTATCCATAACCAGACGGAATTCTCCACCGCCTACCAACTCTTCATGTTTTAGATAATTACGAGTAAACCCTTTAGCATTTAATTCAGCCGAACGAATATAACAATTAGCATCTGATACACCTTCAGCATAGATTGTAAATATTTTCTCTCCAGGCAATGTAAGAGTAGCCTTCGGAAATAGCGGACTACCCAAGACATATTCCGATGTACCGGGACACACCGGATAAAAACCGAGTGCTGTAAACACATACCAAGCCGAAGTTTGTCCGTTATCTTCGTCACCGCAGTAACCTTCCGGTCCCGAATTATAGAGTTTATTCATGACATTGCGAGTATGATACTGAGTTTTCCAGGGTTGACCAACATAATTATATAAATAAATGGCATGTTGTACAGGTTGATTACCATGGGCATATTGTCCCATATTCAAAGCAACCATTTCGGCTATCTCATGAATCACGAAACCATACGTACCGTAATTGAAAGTATTGGGAGCAGTAAACATAGAGTCAAGACGGGCTGCCATCAGTTCATGACCACCTAACAGGGATGACAAACCTTCCGGATCATGAAATACACTCCAGGTCCAGTGCCAGGAACAGCCTTCTGTGAAAGGACCTCCCCATTCGGTTGCATCAAAATTATCGCGCCACTTGCCATTAGCATCTTTTGCCCAGATGAAACCTTTCTCCGGATAGAAAAGATTACGATAGTTCTGAGCCTTTTTATAATAGGCTACGGCAATTTCCTGATTTCCCGTCTCTTCTGCAAAACGTGCCAAACACCAGTCAGCATAAGCATATTCCAGAGTTTTAGCAGTCGCCTCGTGCACTTCGGGATAAGGAATGTAACCCAAGCGATCATACTCAGCATAACCATCACGCCCCACAGAGGAGATTTCTTCACTACATGCCTGCGTCTGATGCAGCATGGCTTCCAGTGCTTTATCCTTATCGAATGTCCTTATACCTTTCATCCATGCATCAGTAAGCAAAGAGATCGAATTGTTTCCTATCATGCAACCACGATGACCGGGACTTGCCCACTCAGGCATGAAACCGCTTTCGTTGTATGCATTCACAATCGATTGCATAATTCGTTCGCTTACTTCAGGATAAACTAACGTAAACAACGGATGTACAGCACGGAAAGTATCCCAAAAACCATTGTCAGTGTACATATATCCATCATGTACTTGTCCGTCATAAGGACTGTAATAAACAGGCTTATCATCTCTATCAAACTCATAGAACTCACGTGGAAACAAGAGTGTGCGATACAAACAGGAATAAAATGTTTTCTTCTGTTCATCTGTACCTCCTTCTACTTTGATACGCCCCATTTGTTCATCCCATACTTTCTTTGCATCTGCTGAGACTTCCGCCAAAGAACGCCCCCCGACCTCACGATCCAAATTCAAACGTGCTTGTTCATGGCTAATGAAAGAAGAAGCTACACGAATAGTCAACTTTTCCCCTACCTTCAAACGAAATCCAGCATAAGCACAAGCATTCTCATCCGTTCCTGATTCTACGATAGGTTTATCAAATTCCACAATGAAGTGATTACCGAAATTATCGGGAACTCCACCATTATTGTAACGGGTAGTTCCATAAATACAATTCTGTCCTGCATCCAAAGCCACATTTCCTCCATGCTGGTACGCATCAATCACAATGTATTGTCCTTCTTCAGAAGGATAAGTAACCTCGAATACAGCAGCACGGGAAGTTGCTGAGAAGGCCGTAGTAACGCCGTTATCAAATTTCACCTGATAGCAATCCGGAGCTGCTTTCTCATTTTCATGACGGAAGTTCACCCCACGACTCTTATTATCCATAACAACATCACCCAATAGAGGCATGATGGAAAACGTACCATAATCGTTAATCCACGGACTGGGTTGGTGTGTTTGGCGGAACCCTCTTATCAGGCTGTCAGTGTACGTATACATCCAGCCGCTACCATTTTCCCCAGTTTGAGGACTCCAAAAATTCATTCCCCAAGGTACGGCTACTGCCGGATATGTATTACCATGCGAGAATGCGAATGTAGAAGATGTTCCCATCAAGGGATTTACAAAAGATGTCAATGACAACTGGGGTTGCGTCTTTTGCCCACACGATACGAGCAAAAAACAAAGAATAAAGAAGTTAATCAACTTTTTCATAAGCAGTAAAAAGATTTTATTTAAGTATTCAAGTGTCTGTCTGGAACACCCATAATCAAAATTTCACTGCTAAAGTAAGTAGAGGAAGGTTAAGTAATCGCTTAACTATGGGTTAAGCATAGATTAATTCACGAAAAGAATCATTAATCCTACACAAATAGATACAATCCATCGGAACTTATACATATAAGATAAGGTGATAAAGCAGTTTTTCCACCACTCTATCACCTTTCCATCATTTATCACCTAAACCTATATATTATTTGTTTGTGCATCCTTTTGTGCTGAAAGCAACCAGCATCCAAACCATCTTTTCCTGTTCTTTCAGATAGCCTGTCATCAGGTCGGCAGTAACGTCGTCGCCTGCTTCATTAGCCAGTTCAATGATCTTTCTTTCCTCACCAATGAGGTATCCGTAAGTTTCAAGAATATTGCTGACCGCATCGCTGCCGCAAGCCACGTCAGATACTTCTTTGACCTTTGCAACTTTCAGGTATTCGCTGAACTTGTTTTCGGGTACACCACCCAACATCAGAATACGTTCTGCAATTTCGTCCACCTTCTCGGCTGCGTCGTCATACATACTTTCAAACTTCTCGTGCAATACGAAGAAACCATGTCCCTTGATGTTCCAGTGGAAACCGCGCAGATTCGTGTAATATACCTGGAAATCTGCCAAAAGTTGATGCAATGCAGATACTACGTTAGCTACTCCCGATTCATTTAACTTGATGTAATTTAAAGTCTTCATAATTTTATGGTTTTAATAATTTATACTGTTTTTCTTTTTTCTGAGACAAAGATAAGGCGGAAACCCATGCTTGTCAAACAGATAATTTCTATCTTTGCATAGACAGAATC
>ERZ791577.679-NODE-679-length-20691-cov-5.481828_pt1 | contig 20691 bp, 14 predicted proteins | sample MGYA00509969_ERZ791577 | MGnify/ENA primary metagenome ERZ791577 (study PRJEB30046, sample SAMN00791917) | human gut metagenome | study: EMG produced TPA metagenomics assembly of the A metagenome-wide association study of gut microbiota in type 2... | reverse complement strand
GAAATTGGTTATTTTGAGCAGGAAACGAGCGGTGACAACGGCCGTACATGCCTTGAGGAAATGGGGTGCGGACAATTTTTGGACCTAATGTCGAAAGATGTTAGGAGGAAGAAATGAACAAGTATAGCACCGAAGAAAAACAACAGGCAATCGACTTGTATTTCAAAAATGGTTGCAATATGAAGAAAACTGTGAGAGAATTAGGTTATGGTAGCGCAACAGGGATTCTTCGCTGGCTTAGAGAAACAGTTCCGGATAAAGTAAGTAAACCAGTACAGAGAAAATGGAAAGTAGATTATCCAGAAGAAATAAAACAAGCAGCAGTCATAGATTTATGTGAAAGCAACAGTTCTACAGCTGATATAGCTGAAAAATATGGAATCAGTCGTGCTACATTATACGAGTGGATATCTTCCGGTTTACCGACTCTTCTTGAAGGGTGTTGCGCATGGTCCTCCGGACGGAGACGATCGTAGTCATGGGTTTGTATCCAGCCCGGCGCAATAGAATTGACTGTGATATGGAATTGGGCAAGTGACAAGGCTAACGCGTGTGTCAGTGAATAGATTCCCCCTTTAGAAGCTGCATATCCCTCGCTGCCGGATTCACTCATTAAATACCTGGTAGAGCAGATATTGATGATTCTTCCGTACGGATTGGATGTTGTTTGCGATTGACGGTGGATAGCTATGAAGCGTGAAGTAATAAATACCGGGCGTAGATTAATGGATAGAATCCTGTCGAAATCTTCTATGCTTGTTTCAGTGATAGGAGAGAAGTCACTGATACCTGCGTTATTGATTAAGATATCAATGTCATCCCATTCCTCAATGATGGATTGCATGCAGTGTTCAAGCATATCCTTGTCGCTTATGTCAACTTGATGAAAAATGGCTCCTGTTTCTTCTGCAGTACGTTTTCCTGCTATTTCGTCTTTGTCGCAAAATGCCACCCGATACCCACTTTTACAGAATATTTCTACAATGGCTTTACCAATTCCATTGGCTCCTCCCGTAACAAATACTCTTTTATAATGATGGGGCTCTGTTGTCGTTTGGCCCGGTTGTTCAGTTCTAGCAGGGTGAGTGATCCCCGTTTTCTTTTTGCCATATTTGCGTGCTTTTTCCCAAGCCGCTTTTCTGGCTTCATATTGCTCGTATTGTCTTTCGATATAATTGTCTGCCATAATATTTAGGAATTCAAATTGGGTATAAGGCAATGATTCTTAGGTTGTTTACTTTCCGATGCAGCATATTATGCTAATTGATTATCAATAGTTTACGGCTTAAAAGATAGACTGCTCAAAAATTTACTTGTTTTTTTTGCCGAAAATCGAAGATTTAACGTTTTTAACCTTAGTTTGTCTTCAAACGAAGGGAAAAAGAGAAAAATGGCTCTCTTTTGCTCCGAAACCTCCGGTTCGCGAAGATAAGGCATATCGGTGATTATTTCGCCGATTCGAGTTGCAAAATCAGAGATGGTTTTACGGATTTTGGGGTTGGCTCTTGTGTCTTACAATAGCTCGAATCATGTCTGTTTTGTGAGCAGGATTTCTGTGTCTTTTGCAGCCAAAAAAAGAAAGTCGGCAGATATAGTTCGGTTCGGCTTTGGCGAAGCCATTTTTTTTCTCTCCCTCTGTTAGCTTTACTTTAATGTACGTATATATGAATACGGAGATAAAGTAAAGTTGATTTTCATTTTGAGGTGCAAATAAATTCTGAATTTGGTGGTATATTCAGGAATAAGTCTTATTTTTGTATTGAATAATATTTTGTTTGTTGATTGGCAGATATGTAAACTATGAATAATATAATAGCTTTTAATGTTTCAAGTCCCAGTGATATTGCTTTGCAAATTGCAGCAAGAGTCAAGGTTCGGAGACTTGAATTGGACTTAACTCAAGAAGGATTGGCAGCAAGAGCAGGAGTCAAGTTTGCTACTTATCGCAGATTTGAGCAGACGGGAGAGATTTCATTAAGAGGATTGCTTCAAGTAGGCTTTGCTTTGAATGCGCTTTCTGATTTTGATGCTCTTTTTGCGCAGAAGCAATATCAGTCATTAGATGATGTATTGAATGAGCAAAGTGTTATACGTAAAAGAGGGAAGAAAAATGAATAGCATAAAGCAGATAGAAATCATTTATGACAATCGTTTGGTCGGTCGTTTGGCCTTGTTGAGGACAACGAGCAATTTTCTAAAATATATTCAAGAAAATGGCCTTTAATTATGAGCGATAGGGAACTAATTCCAAATGTTAATGTTACTGAATCCAGTAAATTGGATAGCCGTTCAATTCGGTTTTTGAAAGATATCTTTCCGGATGACTTGGTTGACTGTTCTCAGCTTCAAGAAGGCGGTACCTTGCCGAATATTGATGGATATCTTGATATTCTGTGTCCTGATGGTACCGCAAGAGAAAAGGTTGTGGTTCAAGTTAAACATCTTACTTATCCAGAGAAAAATGGGGATGTATATTATGACATTCCTCAGTCGATTTATGCATATGCAGAACGACATAAAGGTGAACTTGTCTTATTTATTGCTTGTGATTATGAGCACAAAAAAATTTATTGGAGAAATATTAGCGAAACTTCAATAGAAGAATTTAGAAATAAGTCAGATCACATACAAAATACAGCAAGATATCATTTTCTTGATAGTGAAAAATGCTCAGAAAACAATGTAAAAGAAACTATTGAACTTTGGCGTGAACTATATAAAAAGAAAATGGATTCCATTAAGGATGACCGAAAATTGGCAGATCAGTTTGCTTCAAAACAAAGGATGTGCTTTAATCTCATTTCCTCTGAATTACACGGTGTAAAAGATTCCCATATATATAGGTATCAGGTTGATGAAGTAATGCAATGGATTACGAAAGATATCAGCAGAAATGAGAAATCCATTTGTCTTCTTGCAGGTGATGCCGGAGTAGGTAAGTCAGCTGTATTAAAAGAACTGATTTCTAAGAACCGGAATGATGGTATCAAGTATTTATGCATTAAAGCTGATTCTATTGATGATAATGGTAATCCTATCACTTTAGGCGAATTGCGTGATACATTGGCATATTACAGTGCATCAGCTGAGAACGTGATTCTGATTATAGATCAAATCGATGCACTGTCTCAATCTCTCACTAACGATAGAACACACTTAAATATGATGATGGCAGTACTATCATCACTGGAAGATTGGACTAATGTTAAAGCTGTTGTTTCGTGTCGTAAATATGATCTTGAATATGATTCTATTTTAAATAGCCTTAAGGATAAATCCACAATTATTGAGATAGGAGAACTGTCCGATGAGGAGGTTGCCATGGCACTTGATAAACTGGAAGAAGGGCTTAGCAAGAAAGTAGATTGTGTGACGGCTAAAATACTCAGAACAGTTCAGGTTCTGAATTCATTTTCTATTTTGTTTCAGCGGAATAAATCAAGAATAAACTTCAATAGTCAGATAGAACTTTACGATGCCCTATGGGACACTATCATTTTGGATTCATCCTCACAATATGATGTGGAAATAAGGGAACAGTTGATGTATAAGATTGCTGAAACAATACGTAAGGCTGGAACCTTGAATCCTCAGTTTGCACCAACCTCCAGTCAGAAACAAGCTTACGAGTATCTGGCAAGCAATGGTCTTATCCGGCGTGAGGGATGTGCTGTTTCATTCTTCCATCAATCTTTCTATGAATATACTCTTGCCCGTCATTATTCTGAAAATAATAGTCTGTTTGCAACTGATATCAAAAAAGAGATTCAGGGCTTGGAAATGAGATCAATGGTTAAGGCCGTTCTTGATTTTAAACGGGGGCATGATATCATCAAATTCGTTGAAGAAGCTCGTAGTATCCTCATGGATTCGGATATTAGACTTCATCTAAAACTATTAACATTATCGGTATTAGCTTTTGTAAATAATCCATCCTGTGGTGAAAAACTTCTTATTACCGAGGTCTATCAGAAAGATAGAAAAATGTTGGGATATTTCCTTCGAGGAGTAAGTTCAATAAGTTGGTTTCCAACTATCCGAAATATTTTGAACAGAATGATGCCTGAACTCAGGAAGACCGATGAAGTGTTTTTCCCAATCATGGTATGTTTATCCCGCTATGCTTTCCGTAATCCAGAAGATGTGTATGGTATGATTAATCAAATACAAGATCAGGAATCAAGATTATTAGCTATTGCATATAATTTGAGAGAACATAACGACTATGGTCAATCTTGTGTTCTCAAAGCATACGCTGAAACAAAATCACAAAACGCTTTTTTTGTCATCAATATAATTCAGGATGCAATTCAAAGCAACAGTAAATTTGCTTTGGAGGAGACAGAGAAACTGATTATAGATTGTTTTATGTCTGAAGACTCATGTAATAAACATGATCAATATGAGTTGGCGAAAGTATTATGCCCCAAACTGTCTATTGAATACTCGAAGGAAATGCTCAGAGTACTGCACAATTGCATTTGCAAAACGGTATATAAAACAGCGCAAAATGGCTATTATGGTTTTTCAACAACAAAAGCATTCTACAGGATTGATATGGAGACTAGTAACGGAAAACTGCTGAAGATATACGAAGACCTTTTGATTCGCTATTCGCCAGATGAAACTATTGTGCGCCCACTCGTTATAGACCTTTTGTCACTGAAAAATGAGACAACATTATCTATGGCTTTTACTGCTATGGCAGTAGCTCCAAAATTGTATGATAATTTGATTCGTCCTCTCTTGGAGAACAGTGAGGAAATCGAAAGATATCTTCACGGAGATGTAGAGTTTTTCTTTTTGAAAATGCTTAGAGCTTGGTATGATACATTGAACGAAAACGATGCAGAGTTGTATCAGAGATTATTGTTATCTTATAAGTCTGAATTCGATTTTAAATACGATGCTGCAAGAAAGTGGAGTCGATTCCTATGTCCTCATTTATGGTGGAACAAATGGGTACTGATATGCAATACATTGCCAGAAGACCTTATGATTCCGGAAATGAAGAGATGTTATCAAGAACTTATGCGCAGATTTGGAAGACGATATGAAGTTGAAAAGCCTGATCATTCTGTTATTGCAGGACATTTTTGTGGTGGTGTTGTAAGTAGTGAAAAATATGGAAGATGGCCGATTTCGAACTGGCTGAGTTCATTTCTGAAACTTGGAGAATATAAATGGCGTGAAGGTAGAAATCCTATCAGCCTAAGAGAACATGCTGATGCTTTTAAAAAGTGTGTGACCTCTGAGCCTAATAAGTTTTACGATTTTGTATTGGAAATAAGCACTATGGCTGATATTTCGGATATGTATAAAGTTGCCGGTCTTGAAGGTCTTCTTGCTGGCGGAATCAATCCTAATTCTCTTTGGAATTTGGCGGAGCTGTACATCACAGAAGTGTTTGCCAAGTTAGATAGCTATACGTTTAGCCAAATTGTTGAGTACTATATTAAAGAGGAAAATAGGCATATTGATGGAATCATGCAGTTATGCAAAACTCTTACTATTGATTCTTTTGCTGAGAATGATAGTTTAGTTATAGATGAGGATAGAAACATGGATATGAGTAGGCGAGCATCTGACTTACTTACAAGGGGTATGAATTCGTATCAAGGTCGTGCTGCTGAATTATTAGTGCATATGTGTACGATACCGTCGCGTAGATTGGAAATTTACGAGTTCTTCACCAATTGCTGTTCGATCTTGCACGACTGTGTGAAAACTATGCCACTTTATTACCTTAATACGGAAAGCTATTTTGATGAAGAACTATATTTCCGGATGCTGAAACCTCTTCTTTCTGGTATGGGCCCCGAAGCATTATATATTCGAGCAAATGCAATACAATGGTGCTTTTACCATAAGAATGATGTAGTAAGTAATTATATCAATTGTATTGAGCATGATTTTTCAAGCCATGAATTACTCGTTCAGATATATTTTTATGGTGCGGTAGGGGGACAGAATTCAGAGGAATGTGAAGATCGACTTGAGAAAATACTTGCTGTTGATAATGAGGATATTGTAGCAAAAATCGTTGAGATTGCCATGAAGTCATATGTGTATGCTGAATACCGAGATTTAAGCATGAAGTATCTAGAACGATATGCAATGGACAATAGGGAAAAAGTTGTAAATGCGTACTTATGGTATTGTAATTCCCTCCCAATTGAGGCTTTTGACTGGTACTGCGGTATTGTCAAGACCAATATGGGTAAGAAGGATAGAGAAATATATAATCAGCTAGAATATGTAAAGAAATGTATTCCAGTTTATCCCGTCCAGTCTTATAAATTCATCTCCTCTCAGAGGTATTCTGACATAGATGGTGTAAATATGGTCGATGATGAAATAGTTGAAATTTTACTTGAGATATATAAAAAACTGAGTCAGGATGAGAATGAGGATGCTATGAATGAGATACTTGATTTATTTGATGAATACATTTATCGTGATAATAGGGTTTTGAAAAATGCGGTTTCTCTATTGTCATAACTTTTAAAAGAGGAAAAAAACATGAATAGCATAAAACAGATAGAAGTCATTTATGATAATCGTTTGGTCGGTCGTTTGGCTTTGACCAAAGAGGGATTATGTGCATTTGAGTATTCGGCTGAATGGCTCAATACAGGCTTCTCTATATCTCCATTTGAATTGCCATTACGCAGCGGGGTATTTATAGCAAAACCTCGTCCGTTTGAAGGCGAATTCGGTGTTTTTGATGATTGCTTGCCTGACGGTTGGGGGGTGTTGATTCTTGATAGATATTTGCAACAGAATGGAATAAATCCCCATACATTATCATTGCTTGACCGTCTTGCATTGGTCGGTTCGACTGGACGTGGTGCGTTGGAGTTTCGTCCTGACAAAAGTGTTGTATCAAAACAAGAGTATGCGGATTTCGAGAAGTTGGCATTGAACGCTGAACAGATTCTTGATAGTGAAGATTATACAGGTGAGGGAATCGAGGAGTTTCAATATAGAGGCGGTTCTCCCGGTGGTGCCCGTCCGAAAATATTCACTCGCTTTGAAGATAAAGAATGGATGGTTAAGTTTCGTGCGAAGAGAGATTCAAAACGTATCGGTGTTGATGAGTACAATTATTCGCTTCTTGCAAAGAAATGCGGAATTGAAATGCCAGAAACACGATTGTTTGAGGAAAAATATTTCGGAGTTGAGCGTTTTGACCGTACCCCAAGCGGCAAATTGCATGTTGTTAGTGTAGCTGGACTAATCGGGGCGGACTATCGTTTGCCAAGCATAGACTATACTCATATCTTTCAAGTATGCGCAGTTTTGACGCATAGCGTGGCGGAAATGTGGAAAGTGTATCGTCTTATGGTATTCAACTACTTGATTGATAACAAAGATGACCACGCCAAGAATTTTGCTTTCATCTATCGTGATGGCGATTGGCATTTTGCTCCGGCATTCGACCTTTTGCCAAGTGATGGCATAAATGGCTTCCGAACAACTTCAATTAATGACAAAATTGAGCCAACGAAAGAAGATATTATAGCCGTTGCGGTTAAAGCTGGCTTGAACGAGAAAAAAGCTATTGAGATTTTGAAGAGTATTGAAGTAATAATTTTGTAATAACTATTAAAAACCATAGTATATGTCTCTTGTACTAAAACCGTTTCATGAATTGCTAGAAATGCATTTCATTATACCGCCGTACCAACGTGGATATCGTTGGGAATCACGTCAAGTAGAGGAACTTCTTGATGACCTGTTGGATTTTGTAAAATCTCTGAAGACAAAAAGGAATCGTAATAATGAAGGCCATGAACCATACTATTGCCTTCAGCCCATTACAGTAGTAAGACATCCCGAAAATGCCGATACGTATTTTGTAGTCGATGGTCAGCAACGCCTTACAACGATATATATCCTCATGCATTATTTGTCGAAAAACAGTGATTATGAATATCCGGTATATACATTTTCTCTTCCCAGTAGAGATGTCCAGAATGGATATCTGGACAAACTTGAATTCATGGAGGATGATAAGAAGTTTATTGATAACATAGACAATTTCTATGTGAAAAAAGCATACTCTACAATTGTAGTGTGGTTTTCAAGAGATGGACATGATAGATATAAAGGAAAAATTCGAGATATCTTTGCAATGATGCCGGATGGGGATGAGGAACAAAACGATGTCCGAGTAATATGGTACGAAATCAACAGCAGGGAAGCACACAAGGCTTTCCGTGAACTTAACTATGGAAAGATACCGCTGACCTCGACGGAGCTTGTCAAGGCTTTGTTGCTGCAGGAAAGGAATACAAATTCATCTGGGCATTATAGCAGGGGCGCATCATATCGCAGAGCGCTTGAGTGGGACTCAATGGAACATGCATTACAGAATCCTTATTTATGGTCTATGCTCGCCGAATCGAATGACGGCACATTGTCCCACATGGAACTTGTCCTTGATTTTGTAGCAGACAGACTGAATAATGAAATGAGCAACGTAGACGGCAACAGACCCGTGGAACGCAAGGAGTCCAAAGATTTCAGAGATGACTTCAATTATCAGGTAATCAATGAATATCTTAGGAGGAATGACAATAACAGTAATACGGTAGAAGATGTATGGAAAAGGATCCAGACAATTTTCAATCTTGTATGCAACTGGTATTCCAACAGGCATTGGTATCATCTGATAGGGCTCTGCCGTATACTGCAAATCGGGAAGCAACGGAAACGCAGAGATTTTGTAGAGTATATCTATAAACTATCAGTAGATGAAAACGGTACTCCAATTGATAGACCGCAATTTACCGACAAACTGGAGAAGGAGGTGGGCAGACTTGTCAGACTGGGGAAGGATATTACTCTTGAAGGCCTCAGGTATGATGAACACAACGAAGCCATAATAAAAGTGTTGAAAGTGCTTAATGTTCAAGAAGCGATAAATGACAATGCGGAAGAAAAGCGGTTTGCGTTTCATTTATTTGAGATATTCAATGTGACATCGCTTGAACATATCCATCCGCAAAACATTACCTCTGATATCAATTACCAGGATTTCAGAATGTGGTTTGAAAGGAGAAGTGAGGATTTCAAAAAACTTGATGATGCTGAATTACGCACCTTGCTACAGAACGAGGCGACTGATGGCCAGAATTCTGACTCCATGGACCTGAATTCACGGGTAGCTGTGAAGAGAGCGGAAGTAGAGAAGGCCATTAGCGTTTTGAAGACTTTGACATCTGACAAGAAAAACTATTTTGATGATTACAACCACAACGAACTAGAGCGCAATGCCAGAATCCTAGACGGATTTTTCGGTGACCTGGCCGGGATAAACCAGAATGAGATGCATAGTATTAGAAATCTGGCCCTGGTTGACAAAGAGACAAACTCGGCCTTACAGAATTATCTATTGGACAGGAAACGCTCCATTCTTATGGACCGCCATGACAGGTGTGACATTTCTGATCCGTCTACCCCAAATGGTACTTATGCACCTCCGTCAACACGCAAGGTGTTTTGTAAAGAGTATTCCAGATGCTCTCCTGGTGATATGCGTTTATGGCGTCCGGAAGACAGGAACAACTATTTTAGAGTTATTGAAGAAGTATATAATTATTACACCTCAAAATAAACGAGAATATGCTCAACAAGAATACAGAAAAATACAATAAGTTCGCCGCCAGAAACGGTGTAGCTATTCCTATAATCCAACGTGACTACGTACAGGGAGCAGATGTAAACTTCGAAAAGCGTGACAAGTTCATCAAAAAACTGCTTGATGCCTTACTGAACCGGGAAACGTGTGAATTGCATTTCATATATGGATCAACGGATATGACAAAAACGTCTGAACCATATTTCCAACCGGTGGACGGGCAGCAGAGGCTAACTACACTTGCTCTTATAGGCTGGTTGCTGAACCAGAAGTGTGGCCTTAAATATTCCGGTTGCCTGAAGCCGCTTACATATACATCACGTCCGTCAACAGAGCAGTTCTGCAAGCTTATGCATGAATTCAAACTGCCGGAAAAGTATGTACCTTCCATATCGGATTACATAAAAAATGTTCCAGGATGGTTCTCTGAATCATGGAAGTTGGATTCTTCCATAAATTCCATGCTTGAATTTCTTGATAAGGCTGATTTTGTGCTTGGATCGGAACCGTATAAAGACCATATAGAGGATATGGCAGATACATTCTTCAATGATTCACCGTTTGAGTTTGAGAACCTTGATATGGAGAATTTAGACCTAAATGACGACTTGTATGTCAAGATGAACGCCAGAGGTAAATTGCTTACTCCATTCGAAAACTGGAAAGCGGAATTCGAAGATTTTCTGGGAATCAATTTCAAGAACGTAAAATATCAGTTCGGTGATATTCCGGGAATGCCGGATACGCCTACCTTGAAAGAATACTTTGAATATTCAATCGAACATGACTGGTGTGATATGCTCTGGCCGAAGGCGTATAGCCGCTGGCAGGCAAAAAGCGAGGAGGAAAAGAAGAAGATCTTGTATCCGTCCATTGATGAATGGTTCATGAACCTGCTTGACTATGTGTCGCAATTCCTCATGTTTGCCACTATGCCGGATGCAGAGACTGTTTATAAAAACAGTGGACTGAAAAATATGAAGGATCTTTATACATATGAAATAGACCGTTCAAGGCTTGAAGTGTATAAGGATAAGGAGAATGTGATAAAGCTGTTCAGGATTCTTGATCTGCTTGTAGGTATCTACAAGAGGTACGAGGATTTTGGTACTTTCATGTCGCGTTATTTTATTGCAACATCTTCTACTGCACGTCTGGAGAAAGAGGAGGAGAGACATAAGGTCAATCTGTTTGACTATAATATAGACCTTGTCTCAACATGTCTAGAAATGGGAACTGATATGGATATTGCATTTCAGATTATCTTGTGGAGTTTCTTTCAGTGGATGCTTTCCCATTCTGAGGAACTTTTGCCAGATTCTGACATAGTTGCTTCTACAGACTACTTGAGGGTAATGACTGGTTGGGTCAGAGGAAGAAGACAGCGTCTTACCAACGGATATTCTGTTGGAGCGAATGCCCGTTTAGCGGATTTCCATGAGGCTGACAATATTTCGCGTAAACTCTCTACTGCAACGAATATGTTTGAAACCCTACTGGGAACAACTGAAAAATCTCTTGAGGATGAGCGCGTCAAATGCAGATTATATGATAAGCCGAATTTTGATATTATCAGGGAACTGTCCACGTGTCGTCCTCTTTATTATTCATTCGGACTTTTAATGCCTTCTATAATAAGTTGTACTGATACAGAAAGCTACATAAAGAGATTCTATGGTTTCTGGGCTATGAGCGATACTGAAAGGGTCCAAAGCCTTGTAGGCTGCGGTTTCAATGGGATCAGGCCATATGTGGACTGCTGGTTTTTCGGTATGACGGGAAGATGGGATTATCTCCTCACAATAGGTAAAGATGATAGAGGTTTTGATAATGCAGTTGAAGCTTTTACGCATTTGATGAACGATGATAGCCCTATACGTTATTCTTATGACAGCATGGCCTATTATATGGTGAACTATAAAGAATTTGTAGAAGCAAATAAAGAAGGTGTGATGCGCCACTATTTCAGGCATGATGCAGATAATGAATTTACTGTATGGACCATTAAATCTCCAAAAACGAAACCATGGCAGGGATATAATACTGACCCATATGCATACACAGTGCGTAAACTATATGAAAGTGGGGGGAGTCATGAATACGAACTCAGTGATTGGAGTGACAATGCGGAACACGGTGCTTTGTACATAAGGACTGAGGGTTCGGAATCTGATGCCATGTATATGGAATGCTATCCAAAAGGTTGGGAGATTGGCATAAGGGACAAAAGACAGAAAGTTACTAGAAAGTTTGGAGATCGTTTTGAAACTATTTCAGACGCAGAAGAGCATACAGTTGGTTTTAGGGATGTTGAAAAAAAATTCAGCTTTGACGGCATTGTGCTTCTTGATCTCCCTGGCAAAGACCGTGTACAGACTGCACTTGATTTTTTAGAGGCAATATTATAGAAAATACGGGATTCAAGGTTGAAGGTGCTATAAGAAGCTATATGAAAAACTTCTGAGGTTATTTGGCAAATATAGAAAGGCGTATGACGGAGGCAATTGAAATCTATCTTTGCATACGGTGTACTTTTCAACTTGGTGATGAGATTCTAAGGCTTGCCAAAGAAGACAATTTTAGAGAAAGTTTTACAGAACTTGAGTTTAAAAACAAGGAAAATGTGGATTTAATGAAGTAGAAATAACCATGAGTGGCGGATATTTTAATCGGCATATGATTGCCTTCGGAGAGATAGCTAATTCTATCGAGCGTGATATTGCGAGAGCTTTACAACCAAAGCCGGAGAAGATACATAAAGATTATTGGACTATTTACGAGAAAGATAGCTTTGTTTCATACCATAGCTATATGGGTTTTGCCAGTTATGAAGATGCGGAATCTTTTCTTCTGACAGATAAAACTATCGTCAAGGCAGAACAAAAATATTCAGAGCAGCATTTTTTCGTAGATGGAGTAATATTCCAATCAACAACGCGATATATGTCTGGTACTTCTGACGGTGAACGAATTCCGGTATTATACTCGATTCATCATTGTTATTATGACCGCTATCCAGATGATGCTGATGTATTGGAACTGTCAGATGAAACGATAAATGTAACGAAGGAGGCATATCGGCAAATTCGTATAGCAGAGATATATGCAACTCGCGTAGATTGGATGATGAGTGGCGATGATAGCGAAGAGAATTTTCGTGAGCGTATAAAGGAAGATTTGGCAGAGTTTGAAAAGGAATATGCGTCTAAAGACTGGATTTTTTCCGATGTTGACTGAAAAATGTCAGATATTGTATGTGTAATATATCATTAAGCAAATCAAAAGTGTCATCTTTGCATATTATATGATAGATTGACTATGGTAAAGTTATCGACACGGTCGCTTTGCACCTTAAATAGATAAAGATATGACAAAGAATACAATGGGAACCAAACTGCCCCGAAAATTGGAGCAGAAAATGTCGGTTGTGGGAGAACAGATTAAATTAGCTCGTTTACGCAGAAATTTGAGTGTGGCTCAGATTGCAGAACGTGCTACTTGCTCTCCGTTGACTGTGTCCCGAATAGAGAAAGGTGCATCAACAGTAGCAATCGGAATCTACTTGCGAGTGCTGTATGCCTTGCAGCTTGACGATGATATCCTGTGGCTGGCCAAAGAAGACAAACTGGGAAAAGCTTTGCAGGATTTGAGTCTGAAGACAAGGAGGCGAGCTTCAAAAAAGGAATAGAGTGCATATTCTCCTAGTACATAAGTTGCAAATTCTTCTGTTGGAATAAAAAACATGGCTCAAAATTTTGCGTTATGCTATAAAAACATTATGTTTGTATTGCATAATAAATAAGGCGTATGAAATTCGTTGATAGAATAGATGAAGCAGCACGACTGAAAGATGCTCTTGCGAGAGAGAAATCCTCGCTAGTCGTGATGTACGGTCGCAGACGGCTGGGTAAGTCAACGCTCATTAAAAGAGTGTTGTCAGAAAATGATGTTTACTTCCTTGCTGACCGTTCTGAAGGGCAACATCAGAGAGTATTGCTTGCAAAAGTAATAGCACAAGTGTTCCCGGATTTCGACAAACTGACATATCCGGATTGGGAATCTATGTTTCGTGCGGTCAATTATCGAACAGACAAGCGTTTTACTTTATGTTTGGATGAGTTTCCGTATCTTGTAGAGCAATCTTCTGAACTGCCGTCTGTGCTACAAAAACTGGTTGATGAAAAGCAGTTGAAGTATAATCTTGTGCTTTGCGGTTCGTCACAAAATATGATGTATGGATTGTTTCTTGATTCTACTGCACCTCTCTATGGTCGTGCTGATGAGATCATGAAACTTGCACCGATACGTTTGCCATATATTCAAGAGGCTTTGAGCCTTGATGCGATGAATGCCATTGAAGAATATGCTGTTTGGGGAGGTGTGCCGCGTTATTGGGAACTAAGGGAAAACCAAAATTCACTTAATGATGCTTTGTGGCACAATATCCTTTCTGTAAATGGAACTCTTTACGAAGAACCGATAAAATTGTTTCAGGACGATGTAAAGGATATTGTTAAGACTTCGACGATAATGTCTTATATCGGTACTGGTGCAAATCGGCTTTCTGAGATTGCCGCAAGATGCAATGAGCCTGCAACCAACCTGTCGCGTCCATTGAAGAAACTTATTGATCTCGGATTTTTGGAGAAAGATGTTCCGTTTGGGATTGATGAAAAGAATGCGAAAAAGAGTCTTTACAAGATAGCCGATCCGTTTATGGCATTTTATTATCAGTTTGTCGTACCTAATCGTTCGTTCATCGAGCTTGGTCGTCGTTTGCCAATAGAACAGGCTTTGACTGCTCATTTATCGGAGTATGTGAGTATGCAATGGGAAAAATTATGTCGGGATGCCGTAACAGGAAATCTTGTCAATGGAGTGGTTTATGGCAAGGTAAAACGCTGGTGGGGTTCTGTTCTCAATGAGGACAAGAAGCCGGAACAAGTCGAGTTCGATGTTATGGCCGAATCGCTTGACAAAAAGTATCTGCTGGTTGGCGAATGCAAGTGGACAATAAGGGAGAATGGTAAACAGCTAACTGCTGCACTTCTCCGCAAAGCTAATCTGCTGCCGTTTGCCAAGAACTACACCATCGTTCCGGTGCTGTTCCTTAAGAACGCTCCGAAAGGTGATTCCGAGAATGTGGTGTTGCCGGAAGATGTTGTTGAGTTAATGAAATAAAGGAATCTCAAATTCACTATTTGACAGAGTTATTAGATGGCAAAAAAAACAATAAATAAAGAGCTTACAGGCGCACAGGACTTATATAATTTCTTGTTTGAGGCCTGTAATATAATACGCGGTCCTGTAAGCCAGGATAATTTTAAAGATTATATCACGCCTTTGCTTTATTACAAGCGGATATCTGATGTTTATGATGAAGAAACAGAAGAAGCTTTAATATCAAGTGGTGGTGATAAGGAGTATGCATCTCTGCCAGAGCAACATCGTTTTGTTATTCCTGATGGTTGTCATTGGCAAGAAGTCCGAGAACGTACAGAAAATCTTGGAGCAGCCATAGTTGGTGCTATGAGACAGATAGAGATAGCAAACCCAGATACATTGTATGGGGTGCTATCTATGTTTTCATCTCAGAAATGGACTAATAAGGCAATTCTCAATGACAGTAAGATTCGTGACCTGATAGAACATCTATCAAAACGAAAACTTGGTAATAAGGATTATCCTGCAGATTTAATGGGTGATGCCTACGAGATACTATTAAAGAAGTTTGCTGATGACAGTAAGGCCCAGGCCGGAGAGTTTTATACTCCTCGTTCTGTTGTGAGATTATTAGTGCATATTCTTGATCCGCAACCGGGGGAAACTGTATATGATCCTGCTTGTGGTAGTGGAGGAATGCTTATCGAAGCTATACGATATATGCACGATGATTCTCTTTGCTGTGGAAGTATATTCGGACAAGAGAAGAATGTTGTGAATGCGGCCATTGCTAAAATGAATCTATTCCTGCATGGTGCATCTGATTTTAATGTAATGCAAGGCGACACATTGAGAGACCCAAAAATTCTTCAAGGTGGTAATATCGCCAAATTCGATTGTGTTATAGCAAACCCTCCATTTTCTCTTGAAAATTGGGGAGCAACGGAATGGAGTTCAGATAAATATAAGCGCAATATCTATGGCACACCGAGTGATAGTTGTGGTGACTATGCGTGGATTCAGCATATGATATGTTCTATGTCCTCTGGCAAGGGGCGTATGGCTGTTGTAATGCCACAAGGCATTCTGTTTCGTGGAAATCAAGAAGCAGAAATACGGAAGCAATTAGTGGAAAGTGATTTGATAGAAGCCGTTGTTACATTAGGAGATAAATTGTTTTATGGAACTGGACTATCTCCGTGTTTCTTGATAATACGAAGGATGAAACCGGCTCATCATTCCGGACGGATTTTGATGATAGATGGTTCCAAAATTCTAACTCAAAAGAGAGCGCAGAATATTTTAGAAGAGAATGATATAGATAGGTTATATTCACTTTATCAAAATTACTCCGATGAAGAGGACTATTCTCGAATCGTTACATTGCAGGAGATAAGAGATAAAGAGTATAATCTTTCGCCCAATCGCTATGTGGTTTACCACAAGGAGGAAATTCGTCCTTATGTGGAAGTGTTGGCTGAGTTCAAACAAGCATACGAAGATGTGAAGCGATTGGAGAAAGAATTTTCATTACTCATTAACGCATAATCAATATGGCAGAAAAAGTAAAACAATATCGTCATCCGGACGACCCTATTACGCTCGATGAACTTAAAGGTTTTCTTTGGGCAGCTGCCACTCATTTGCGTGGCCAGATTGATGCGGCTGGATATAAAGAGTATATTTTCCCTTTGCTTTTTTTCAAACGCATTTCCGATGTTTATGATGAACAGTTTGAAGGTTTTGTATGTGAAGGAGGAGTTGAGTATGCAGGTATGCAAGTAGAAGATCTCCCCATCCGTATTCCTGATGGTGCGCACTGGAGAGATGTTCGTGAGGTGACGGAAAATGTTGGTAATAAATTAGTCGAAGCATTTATTGCCATTGAGCAAGCCAATCCTGCTAAGGAAATGGATGGTAGAAAAATCGGAGGATTAGAAGGTATTTTCGGACCTAAGGATGGCTGGACCAATAAGGCGAAGATGCCTGATAATATCATTACTTCGTTGATTGAGGATTTTTCTAAATATACGTTGAGCCTAAAGGCTTGTCCTGCCGATGAGATGGGGCAGGCATACGAATACCTTGTTGGAAAGTTTGCCGATGATGCCGGAAATACTGCTCAGGAGTTCTATACGAATAGAACAGTCGTTCAACTTATGGCTGAGATACTGCAGCCACAACCGAATGAAAGCATTTATGACCCAACTTGTGGTTCCGGGGGTATGTTGGTTAAATGTTTAGACTATCTTCGCAACAAAGGTGCAGAGTGGCAGAGTGTACAGGTGTTCGGACAAGAGGTGAATGGCTTGACTTCTTCTATTGCACGAATGAATCTTTATTTGAATGGAGTTGAAGATTTTTCGATTGCATGTGCAGATACGTTGGAGCATCCTGCATTCTTGGATGGCAGCCATCTTCGTAAGTTCGACATTGTTCTGGCAAATCCTCCTTATTCAATCAAAGAATGGAATCGTGAAAAATTCATGAATGATAAGTGGGGACGTAATTTCTTGGGAACGCCTCCGCAAGGAAGAGCTGATTATGCATTTTTTCAACATATTATTGCTTCGATGGATAGAAATACTGGTAGGTGTGCTATATTGTTTCCCCATGGTGTACTATTTCGTGATGAAGAATATGAGTTGCGCAAAAAATTAGTTGAAATAGATATTGTAGATTGCGTAATTGGACTTGGTCCTAATCTATTTTTTAATGCTTCTATGGAGGCTTGTATTATTATCTGCAAAAATAGAAAAGAAGATAGTCATAAAGGTAAAGTTATTTTTATTGACGCAAAAGGAGAGGTATCAAGAAAGAATGCTGAAAGTTATTTAGAAAATACTCACATCCAGAAAATTATTTCTGCTTATGAAAATTTTGAGGATATAGAATATTTTGCAAAAGTTGCTGATATATATGATATAGACAATAATAAGAGTTTGCTTAGTATACAAAGTTATGTCAAGCAAAAAGGAACAAATGAAATATACATTTTGGATGAATCACTCCCAAAATGGATTGAGGCTTCAAGATCAATGCATATCGAAGTTGCTAATCTTTTAAGTATGCTAAAATATGAGTAGGGTAAAGTTTGGAGATGTCGTTAAAGATGTGAAGATAAATATAGATCGTCTAAATAATCCGTATGAATACTATGTTGCAGGCGATCATATGGATTCGGAGGATTTAACCATACATAGGAAAGGATGTTTTACAACAGATGATGTTGGACCTGCTTTTATTCGTGTATTTAAACCAGGTCAGATTTTGTATGGTTCAAGAAGAACATATCTAAAGAAAATAGCAGTTGCTGATTTTGAAGGAGTATGTGCTAATACTACTTTTGTTTTTGAAACGAAAGATCCTCATGCATTTGAGCAACGTTTGTTGCCGTTCATTATGCTATCAAAGGATTTTACGACTTGGTCGATAGCTAAATCAAAAGGTTCTACAAATCCTTATGTGTTATTTTCTGATTTGGCTGATTTTGAGTTTGAATTACCTCCATTAGAGGAACAAAAAGTTCTTGTTGATAAATTATGGGCAGCCTATCGATTGAAGGAGGCTTATAAGAAACTACTTGTTGCCACTGATGAAATGGTGAAATCGCAATTTATCGAGATGTTTGGAACCGTTGAGAATAATACCCATAACTTTCCAATTATGACTATTGGTGAGTTTGCAAATTGTTTTGCTGGAGCAACTCCAAGCACATCTCATCCTGAATATTGGGAGAATGGAAGAATAAGATGGATGAGTTCTGGCGAGGTACACAAAGGTCATGTAGAAGATACAGATTTTCGCATTACTGAGCTTGGATATAAGAGCGCAAGTACAAGGATGGTTCCAATACATTCTATTGTAATTGCTATCGCTGGTCAAGGTAAAACTCGTGGTACTGTGGCTATTACAGAAGTTGATCTGTGTACAAATCAGTCTTTGTGTGCTATTGTACCCGACGAGCGTGTAAACTACTTATATCTTTACCATAATCTTCAGGGGAGATATCTCGAACTTAGAGGTCTGTCTGGAGATGTTAATGGTAGAGGAGGTCTTAACTTGAAGATAATCCAAAAGATTCCTGTTATACTGCCTCCAATAGAGAAGCAACAACAGTTTGCATCCATTGCCCAACAAGCCGATAAATCAAAATTTGAATTGAAGCAGTGCATTGAAAATATCGATAAAGTCATAAAGAGTTTAATAAACGGATAGAATAAGAGAGATACGTTGATAGCTGCGGCTTAATTGGATAACTAATTTTATTAATAATATGATAGAAAATCTGATTAATGACATAGAGCAGGCTATGCTGGGAGTTTTAAACAACGAGCAAATGAGTCAATTACGAAAGGTGCTAGATTATGCCTTTCGTGATATCAACGTGTCGTCTAAAAACAATGAAGAGTGCAGCGGTAATAGTGAATTGATAGATAGTTTTTTATCGGCTAAAAGAGTTGAAGGATGTTCGGATAAGTCGATGCACTACTATCGAAGTACATTAAGCAATGCTATCAGGAAAATAGAAAAAAATATTCGCCATATCACTACTGATGACTTGCGTAATTACTTAAATGATTATCAGCAGACAAGCGGTGCTACAAAGGTTACGGTAGACAATATACGTCGCATCTTATCGAGCTTCTTTGCATGGCTTGAGGATGAGGATTATATTGTCAAGAGCCCAGTACGTCGGATTCATAAAGTAAAAGTCGGGAAAACAGTCAAAGAAACATACTCCGATGAAGCCTTGGAACAAATGCGAGATCATTGCGAAGGTATTCGCGATTTAGCCTTGATAGATTTGTTAGCTTCTACTGGTATGCGTGTCGGTGAGTTGGTCAAACTTAATAGGAACGATATAGATTTTGAAAATAGGGAATGTATCGTTACCGGTAAAGGAGATAAGCAACGTCGAGTTTATTTCGATGCTCGTACAAAGATACATTTACAACGTTATTTGGCAGAACGGATAGATGACAATCCTGCCTTGTTTGTTTCGTTATTAGCACCTTACGATCGCTTACAGATAAGTGGTGTGGAAATACGTTTACGTCGTTTGGGGCGTGAATTGAATATTCCTAAGGTGCATCCTCATAAATTTCGCCGTACGTTGGCAACAATGGCGATAGATAAAGGTATGCCTATAGAGCAGGTCCAGCATCTCTTAGGGCATCAAAGTCTTGATACAACATTGCAATATGCTATGGTGAATCAGACAAATGTAAAAATGTCTCACCGTAAATTTATTGGTTAGTATGTCGCAATTTATCGAGATGTTTGGGAATCCTCTTTCTTTAAATCAGAAGAATGAGTTGAAAAGATTAGGAGAATGTTGTATTCTAAATCCAAGACGTCCTAACATTGCTCTTTGCGACACCGATAAAGTCTCTTTTATTCCTATGCCGGCGGTAAGTGAGGATGGATATTTGGTAGATATGACTGATGAAGAATATGGAAAAGTAAAAAAAGGCTTTACATATTTTGAGAATAATGATGTCTTGTTTGCCAAGATTACACCTTGTATGGAGAATGGCAAAGGAGCTATTGTACATGGACTTACAAATGGTATAGGAATGGGATCTACAGAATTTCATGTATTGCGGCCAATTAACGGAATATCTAGTCCCTATTGGCTGTTAGCATTAACACGAATGCCTATATTTCGTGAGCGTGCTGCAAAAAATATGTCTGGAACAGGCGGGCAGAAAAGAGTTAGTGCTTCATATCTGGACCATTTTATGGTTGGATTACCTGCGATAGAGGAACAAAGGCGTTTTGAAGCAATATATAAACAAGCCGACAAATCAAAATTTGGCGATTTCAAATCGCAATTTATCGAGATGTATTATAATACTCATAATAAGCAAACCCTTGAA
>ERZ791577.657-NODE-657-length-21037-cov-4.634401_pt1 | contig 21037 bp, 13 predicted proteins | sample MGYA00509969_ERZ791577 | MGnify/ENA primary metagenome ERZ791577 (study PRJEB30046, sample SAMN00791917) | human gut metagenome | study: EMG produced TPA metagenomics assembly of the A metagenome-wide association study of gut microbiota in type 2... | reverse complement strand
CCGCCCAGCCCTCGCAGCTGGCCCAGTGGCCCTGCCAGATCAAGCTCGTGCCGGTCAACGCGCCGTATTTTCAGGGCGCGAAGCTGCTCATTGCGGCCGACTGCACGGCGTATGCCTACGCGAACATGCACAGTGAGTTCATGAAAGGGAAGATCACGCTCATCGGCTGCCCGAAGCTCGATGCGGTGGATTACACCGACAAGCTCACGGAGATCATCCGGGGCAACGACATTCAGAGCGTGACCATCGTGCGCATGGAGGTGCCGTGCTGCGGCGGGCTCGAGCACGCGGCGCGGGAGGCGCTGCGCGCGAGCGGAAAGTTCCTGCCATGGCAGGTCGTTACGATCTCGATCGACGGGAAGATCCTCGACCGCTGAGCCCGGTTTCCCGGCCCTGCCTGCGTGAGCAGGCAGGGCCAACGGGCTGTTTTTCATTTCGTGAAAAATATGCGGCAGGGGGTTGACAAATCCAAAAATATCTGTATAATATCATTTGTTCGTAGCGGAATTGTGTAATGGTAGCACACCGGACTCTGACTCCGTTTGTGAGGGTTCGAATCCTTCTTCCGCTGCCAACAGAAACGCCCTTGTCACTGACAAGGGCGTTTTTTTATCCCACAATGCAAGGAGAGAATTCGCTATCCTCTCCCAGCGGATACATAGGTTGGTCAATGGGCGGCAAATCCGCCTCTCCATCCTCCGCAAACAGGTACACATAGGCATTTTTGCCGTCCCAGACCACCTTTTTGACGATGGTGCGCAGCAGGCGGCGTTTTTCCTCCAGCGTGGCAGAATCCACCGCGCTGGCAAAGGATTCGATCATCTCCTGATGGAAGGCGAACTCCTGATGGAGCATCCGGCTCTGCTCGGTGAGGGCTTCCAACTCGGAAAGTCTTGCCTGCTGAGTCTCGCTCTCCTGATGGAGTGCGTCAATCTGCTCCATGACGTACTTCGCGGAGGTCTCGCTGGCAACGGACAGGGACTCCACCAATCGCTTGATGCGGTCTTCCGTTTCTGTGTGCTTTTCCCGGAGCAGCGCCAGCTCTGCGTCGTAGCCCTCCTTGCTGCCGCTGATGACCTTCTTGGTCTGCGCCAGCAGCCGGGTAAGGGTCTCCTTGTCGGCAGACAGCTTGCGGATCTCCTCGATGATCTTGGCGTCCAGCGTGTTGCCGTTGCAGTTTTTCATAGAGCAGACTGTACCGTGGCTGCGCTCCTTGGTGGAGCACATGTAGGTGTAGATCAGCTCGCCGTCCGCCGTGCGGCGGTTGGTCAGCTTCGGGCGCATATAGTCGCCGCATTCGCCGCACCGCAGCAGCCCGGACAGCAGCGCCACGTTGCTGCGAGGCCTGCGGTAGCTCTTGGATTTGTTGACATCCAGCATGGCCTGCACCCGCACCCAATCGCTGCCCGCGATGATGCCGGGATGCTTGCCCACCGCCACGATCCATTCCTCCATGGGACGGATCTGATTCGCCTTGCCGGGGCGCTGGAGGGTGCGGTTATAGGCCATGATGCCGTGCTCGCCGTCGAACTCGGATGGCTCGGCAAACAGGTCTGCGTTGTTCTCCTTGAGGTACCGGTACGCCGTCTCGTCGGCAATCATATAGACGGGATTCGTGAGAATGCCGCGGATGGCAAAGCGGGTGAACTGCTTGCCGCGCTTGGTGACGCAGCGGTGCTCCAGCAGGTATTGGTCGGTCTTGCTGAGGGAGCCGGTTTCCATGAATACGGAGAAAATTGTTTTGACCAGCTGGATTTCCTCTGGAATGGGTTTGAGCTTGCAGGCTTTCTTCACCTTGCCGTCCACCGTCACGCTGGACAGGCTTTCCGAGGCGTAGCCCGTGGGCGTTGTGCCGCCCAGCCAGCGCCCGGTCTTGGACAGCTCATGCATATTGTCCCGGATGCGCTCGGCGATGGTCTCCCGCTCCAGCTGAGAGAACACCGACGCAATGTACATCATGGCGCGGCCCATGGGGGAGGATGTGTCGAACTGCTCCCGGATGGAGATGAAGTCAATGTGCCGGTCGCCCAAGTCCTCGATAAGCTTGGCAAAGTCGCCGATGTTGCGGCTGATACGGTCGAGGCGGTAGACCACGATGGCGGCAAAGGCGATCTTCTGGGAATCCTTCATCATTTTCTTGAACTGCGGGCGCTCCAGATTGCCGCCGGAAAAGTCCTCGTAGACCAGCACGTTTTCCGCCGCATCCTCGCCAAAGTGCATGGCGATGTACTGGCGGCACAGCTCGATCTGGTTCTCGATGCTCTCGCCCTTGCCGGTGAATTTGGACTTACGGGAGTAGATGACATATTGCTTCGGCGTATCTTTCGTTTTCATGGCGGCACCTCGCATGATGTTGTATCGTTAGGTTGACAGGTATATTATATCGGATTGGAATCCATTTGAAAAGGTACCCAAGGGAAGAATCTGAAAATTTCTGCGGATAGGCAGAGGTTTTCGCGCGCTGATCGTGCCAGTTCGGAGGACATCACTCATGTGCATCGAGAAAATGATTGATGAAATGAGCGATGCGTGCTATAATATGGACAATCAAACTACGCTGTGAGGTACTCATGAAAAACAAACAGCCGCCTTTTCAAATTATGAACAAAATCATTGATGATGTTGCAGAAATTTCAGAGCTGACCGGTAGACTTTCTGCCCACGATCACCTCTCCAGCAACCCCAATCTGCGCCGCACCAATCGGATCCGTACTATTCACGGCTCGCTTGCAATTGAGCAGAACACTCTGAGCTTGGAACAGGTTACCGCCGTTCTGAATGGCAAGCATGTTCTGGCTCCGCCCAAGGACATTGCCGAGGTCAAGAATGCCTATGAGATTTACGAGCGGCTGGACGAGCTTGACCCGTACTCCGTGGACGACCTGCTGACCGCTCACGGTATCATGACTCGCGGGCTTGTAGAGGAGTCCGGCATGTTCCGCACGCGGCCTGTTGGCGTTGTAGATCAGGAGGGGCATGTCCTGCATTTTGGCACGCTGCCGCAGTATGTGCCTGATTTAGTCATGGAGCTGTTGGATTGGGCAAAACACAGCGACCTGCACATGCTGATCCGAAGCTGCGTGTTTCATTATGAACTGGAGCTGATTCACCCCTTTGCAGACGGCAATGGCCGTGTTGGAAGGCTCTGGCATACATTGCTGCTCTCCAAATGGAATTCTGTGTTTGCATGGCTGCCAGTCGAGTCCATCATCCACGACCATCAGCAGGAATACTACGATGCCATCAATGCCAGCAACGATGCAGGCGAGTCCACCGCGTTCATCGAGTTTATGCTCTCCGTCATCAAAGCATCGCTCATCGACGCCATCCATACGAGTGATGCAATGAGCGATGGTAAGATGGACAAGAAAGCTCTGCGCTGGCAGAAGATTGAGCAGTTCTTGCAAACGCATGAGTATATCATGAACGCCGATGTGCGGGAGCTGTGCGGGGTGTCGGCAGCGACGGCCAATAGAATTTTGGTTGGGCTGGCGAACGAGGGAAAGCTATACAAAGCTCGCGCGAACGGGCATTGGGTGTATCGTTTATCTAATTGAAAAGCGGTTCCGTTGTGTAAAAAAGAAGTTGTCGCTAATACTCCATCATGTCATTATATTTGTGGATATAAAGAACAGCCAGAGAAAAGTGGATACACGTTGCGGACGTGTATCCACTTTTCTCTGGCGTCACGGCCTCGCAAGGCTGCACAAATCCCACTGCCAATATCTCGGTGTTGAAAAATCATTCCATAAGCCGGTTCAGTTCTGACTTTTTATATATCTCCTGTAATTTCTTTTAGTACAATCGGCTTGGCATATTTGATTTGAGCATCACTAATGAAAATTGTATCAGACCTTCTTGGTTTAGCCCACATCGCCGGATAGATGACCAGTTTCTTGCTGGCCCATTGTCCCCGAACAGTTATGCGATGTCCATCAAAATCGACAGAAATACCAGAACGCTGGAGAATTCGTGTCATCGGAGCCAGAATTTCTTTCTGTTGGACGGGACTCAGTTCTGCCGGTAATTTTGTTTGTTCACCCCAGTCCAGCAAATTCAGCGCTGCCTTTCGATCCAACATTCCATGAACAAATTGATTTCGATAGTGCTTCAGGCACTTATGGCAGGCACTTTCACAGGTGCATCCCTCCAACAGCTCTCTGGTCTTTGAGAGCAGTGTATGGATCTGAGATTCCATGCTGACTGCATAACCGGCGCCGCTGGAAAGACTGTCATACAGATAGATGTCCACGTAATCACCGCTGGAATTTTGACGGATACGATACCCTGTTACCAGCTCCGTAAATTCTATATCCAATTCCTGGCAAGCAGCAAGCCGCAAGGCTTCTACCAAAGATTGACCAGCTCGATTCAACCAGGAGCTCTTCTCTGCATTGACATCTACCTTCATCCTATCCAGTTCGAATTCCAGAACCAGCATATCGGTGATAAAATCGTACCCTAAATTCACATTGATGGTATCCGTATGCTTGCACCGAGTCCGATTAAATTTCGAGCGATAGGGCCGCATAACATTTTTCAGAACGCTTTCATCATCACCAGGCATGGCAGCACCACAGTCACAACAGACTGTGAATCCCTTATTACCTACACCTTTATTCAGCATAATAATTCTCTGGTTCGGTCGGACTGCCATCCGAATATTGGTGTATCCTTGAATCTCAGATACATCATCCGCCTCTGGCAACGTGGAGTATAGCGGCTGCTGGGTAGCAGAGTATTCTTCGTTCAACTGAGCTGTTTCAATAGATTTTGCATCCTTGGGTGCAAATCCCCAGGGACGCAGCATTTCACGCATGGAGGTCAGTGTGGGATTTCCGCAGAAGGGGCATTTCTCTATATGGTCTTCCCGTAAACCGAACCATCCGCACTTCTCGCAGGTCAGAATGCCCTTGCGATAGTTGGCATCCTGAATAAAAGGTCGTGCAGGAGAAGCAGCAGTTGCTTCGGTACGCTCTCCTCCGGGATAATAGAAACCACCAATCTGATAAGTTGTTTTATCTACAACAATGGCTCTGCCGGGAGCGTATTCTCCGATGGCCATATCAAGTCCTCGTTCAACCTGATATTTCAGTTGCCCGTTTGGCTTGGAAATATAGGTGCTGACCACATTCTTAGGAAAGGAATATGTAGGGATGATGCCTTCTTCATAAAGCGCATCCAGCAAAGACTTTTTGCCAGATTCACTTCCGTCATCTGTTTCAAAGAGCTCGGGGTGTTTGTCTCGCTTCGCCTTTAGTTGCACCAAGGCCGTTGAAAGCGCATCCTTGTAGTTATCCAGCGCCTGTTTGGCTTGGGCAGGAATCAGAATATCATTGTCGGAAATCTGATAGGTTTTCAGATAAACACCAAACGCTTCCAAATGCTCATCCAAAAAAGTAATCGCCGGAATCGCATCAAGGCTCTCGGATTTTAATTTTAAGTAGCTTTGCAGTGCAACCATTCCTAAGTGACGCTGCACAATTTTTTCACTGCTGGTATCCACCCACGGTCTGCGAGGGTCTCCCCTGAACATGGGAACAGGATTAGCAAAGTACAGAGCATCATGGGGGCCATCTTCACAGAACGTCACAATGGTGGACAGACTGGAACCACGCCGACCAGCACGGCCGGCACGCTGTTGGTAGTTCTCTCTCATAGGAGGAATATTTCGCAATCCGACGGCCACCAGAGAGCCAATATCGATACCGACTTCCATGGTGGTCGTACTGCTGAGGATATCTACCGGTGCCTGACCAGCTTGCAAAAAGTCCTGAAAGCGCAGTTCATACTGCTCCGTTTTTGACCACAATTCATCTCGCTGATCCTTATGAGACAGCTGAGCAGTATGCTCTTCTGTGTCAATGACCCGAATCGTTTCTCCGTTCATTGCGTCAGTAATCGGAGATCTCCAGAAATCCAGTGCATCAATTTCTTCTTGTGTCATAGGATGGATCTGCTCACATTGACAGCTGGGGCATTTTCCATGCATAGGATACGCTGTTAATTCAGAGCAGCGTTCACAACGGTACCACGAATGATTTAAGCCGAACCGAGGCTTTACACGAGAAAGATCAACATAGTACTTTCCTTCGTCGTGCTGTCCTTCTGCCATAAAGGTTTCACGAAGGACCCGTACCCAAATTGCTTCTTCTGGATCATTGTCCTTCCATCCCATCAGCTCTTTGAGCGTATTGGAAAAATGCCAGTCCCTTTCCATACCATAGCCTGCGTAGTTAGGACGAACCTTGAGTCGTACATCGTTTGAAATTGTTTGTCCAAGCACAACAAAGGAATCGCAAGCCCATAAAATCCAGACGTTAAAGAACTCCAGAAAAGCATCTTCCTCAACATCAACCCCGGCTTCCTCCAGTGCGTCGATTGCATCCCATTTTGCGGAGTCGGTCGGCTCAATCCAACTGATGGCAGAATCCACCAATGTATTATATCCTCCGCAATACAAGCGCAGGAGCTGCTCTTTCATCTGACTGGGAGCATGTTCTGCTATCGAAAACCGTGGTTCATAATCCCTGTGCCGTCGTTGGCTCTTCTCATAGCTTCTGATCGCCTGCTGCCCATGCTCCAGAAGAACTTCTTGCTGCTGTTCCTGGAACAAATGCACATGATTTTCGGCAGCAGCCATGGCAAAGAAGTCATACAAAGAATTTAATGAATATTCTTTCGTTCCCTGCTCCATTCGGTGGATTGCCAGAGCAGTTAGCTGTCTTGCTGCGGTCATATCCGAAGCATCTGACATATCCCGAGCCAGTTTTGCTGCTCTTTGACGGCTATCAGAAAAGAGAAGAACCTTTCTTCCTTCATTCGGCAGCTGATCCGGGCATCCCATTTTCTTCGGAACCGGAGGCTGCGCTTGGAACTGTGCTTTGATTAGATTGAAAAACGAAAGGTTGCCTCTGGTGCTGAAAGAAGTCAGCTGCATTTTGGAAAGCTCATGCCGACAATGAGGGCATGTGGAAAATGTCAGAATGTTGGGACGGCCCTTCGCAGTAAAATCGCTGCAATAGAGTTTTCTAATTCCGGGTTTGCCATCCAAAGAATCATCTGCGAAATCAATAAATCCGCTTTCAATGTCCAGATAACAGGGGAATATTTTATTCTTGCCTTGCTTTTGGGGCAACTGATAATCTGTATCTGGCAAGAACAGGTGGATTTCTTTTACCTCATCCTCATTAACAATTCCAGGTTGGTGCCACAAATAAGTTCTTTTACGATTTTCAAAATCAGCAGTTAGAACATACCCTTTGATGAAAATACTGCCGCAGCGACGGTCGTTATAAAGCTCGTAAACTGCACTACCGCATTCCTTGCAGGTCATTCTGCCATCAGAAAAATAAATTTCTCCCAAGGTCAGCCCATTTTCAGAGTGACAATGGGGACAATTCGGATTTGTGCAGGCGTAAACACCTTTGATTCCACGAAATAGCATGTGCATTCGGGCAGGAAACAGGACGCTGCCTTCTTCGCTGCGAGCCAAGGGAGCAATCGCCAACATAACACTCACAGCATGAATGGCATCCTCTGTTTCACCTTCCGGAAAAATGGAGTCTGCCAGTTCCTGCAAGGAAGCGGCAGTCCCTCGGCAAAGCTGAAACATCTCACAGAACGGTTTATACGCAACGAGATGATCATATAGCCAATGACATGCACAATCCACATCCATAAAGGGAGCTGGTGCCCCCGGAATACCGGACCAGAAATGATTCAGTGCATCCAATCGTTGGGTGTCATCGCCCTCGAAAGGTTCGGCTTCTATCCCAATAAAATGAGATAGTGGAAGATCATTGCAGCGCTCTGCACCAAACTTTTCTTTTTCACCGGTCAGATAGCAGAACGAATGATTATCATCCGAGGCAGTCAACGCATTGGCGAAGTCCCGCACCGCCTTGCGGTCCTCTTCGTCATTGTTTGGCATACTGGCAGTGGTCAGAATAAATTGGACTCGGCTCCGATCGATTCCTAAACGGTGAAACAATCTTCGGATCAACAGGGAAACTTCTCCACCGGCAGAACCACGATACATATGTGCTTCATCAATAACAAACAGAAGCTTGTTTTTGGGATCACTTTCTAACCATCTTTTGGTATCATCCCAGATTTTTTTCTCTCTGGGGCGAAGAAGCATATACTCCAGCATGGAATAGTTGGTGATCAGAATATCGGGGCAGAACTGCTGCATCTCAAAACGAGTGACTAATTCCGCATCTTCTGCATCGGGGATATGTTTGCTGTTGTGTAGTTTCTCCAGGAAAGCATCAAAATTTTCCTTGGATGGAATTTTACCTTCCTTCGTCAATTGCCGTAGAAAATCTTCACCTTCATCCGTTTCCGGGTGGACCATTTTAAAATAGGTATTTTCCAGCCTATGATCGGCGTCCTTTCTGGGTTCAGGTCCTGCATAAGGGGTACGGCCTGTATACATACCGAACTGTGGACGCCGGACACCATTTCCACAAGTCTCACGGAAAATTTTCACAAAGCGATGATCCGGGTCGCCGATCAGTCTGCGAAGACGACTCACCTGGTCAGAGACCAGTGCGTTCATGGGATACATGATAACCGTGCGTACGCCACGAAGCTCCCAACTGTCTGTTCGATTTCTGGCCTCATCAGCAAGCTTCGCCATCAAGGGCCACATAAAACACTCAGTTTTACCAGAGCCTGTACCAGTGGACACAAACAAATCTTCCCCTCTGAAGGCTGCCTCCAGAGCAGAAATCTGATGGCAGAAGGGTGCAGGATAGACACCCAGGTCTGCGATGGACAGCTGGGTAAAATAGTTTTTCAGCCAGTCAGGCAATACTTCGGAATCTTGTATTCCATTTTCTTTACTCTTATAGGCAGGCGAGGATTCAATATAAGGTTTCTGATATAAAACTCCTTCTTGGTCCAGCTTTCCCTGCAGCGCAGAAAGCAGAATGGGGGACTTCCCGAAATACTGGGATTTTATATAGTTTTCCAAAGCTTGCCGCAGCTGCATATGTACGGCATTTGCTCCATTTGCCATGTTTTATTCCTCCACAAAGCGGTATCCAATGGATTCCAGATGCTGCTTGAACACCGGATACACAATTTCGGACATTTCACGCTGAAACACTTGTGGTGTTTTCTGCGTAATATCAAAGTTGATCGGCCAGCTGTACAGCTTGAAGAAGTCCTCTTCTGCAGGGGGCAGACGATATCCCAATTTAATCGACACCGTATGATTTGAGGCAGATTTAACGACCACTGGCGGGAGCTTCTGCGCAGCCTCTAAAAGTCCACAGGCGATGCGCCGATACTCTCCATAGCCAGGCTGACCAATGGTTCTGAAATCGTCTACCCTCCAGGAGGGAATTGACTTTTGCTCAAAATGGCCGTTAAGCCAGCGATAAAAGACGTACAGCTTATTGGGAGCTCCGTAACAGGCCATTGAGGGTATTTCAACCTTGTCCGGTTTTTCCTGCCAATATTCTCTGGAAAATGGTGGCTTCAAGCGCAAAAATTCCGCATCTTCGGGCCACTCCACTTCGTTCCAGTCATTGCTCGCCAAAACTTCCTGTAAATAGTCGGAAAGGGGCTGCTTCTGCAGCTCAAACATCTCTGCCGCAGATTGACCATGCTCTGCAGCTTTTGTAACACCATACAGCCCTAATCCGCTCATGTAACACGGCTTCTCCGGCGGAACGCCCCGGTACAAGGAGCATTGTCCCGTCCCTCCGGTACTTGGTGCCGCAGGATACAACCGATGAGAAGAATGGTAAAAGAATCCGTTCCTTCTGTAGGTTTCGTATATATCCTCAATGATACCGCTCCGATCCGATGGGAAGCGATGTACAGCCTCTGGGTAAATGGAAAGATATGCGTTCAAAACCTGGGCCGCTCTCTTCTTAAAGTGCTGAATAGAGACGAAATTTTCATCTTCGGGATGGTCCCAAATTGATGCAAGAGCCATCTTACCCGTTGCACTATAAATTGCTTTACAGAGGCTTTCTGTACCAGCAGTTTCTGCAATATTTAGCTGTTTTGATATTTCAGAAATCAGTTGATCTTTCATAATATCACTCTTCTACGTAACGCTGAAGCTCCGCCTGGACTTCTGATTTTATATTTTTTTCACTATCCAGCAACTCAGCCAATGCTTCCTGTTTACCGCTTAAAACGCACATGGGCAACATTCCAAACAGGCATTCCATGCTGGTATCAGAAATGGAGCCTATACACTTGGCGTCTGCCAAAACCTTTTCCAGACGGCTCAGCATCAGCCGACTCAAGCCCAGCTTTTTGACCGGGCCCATCTTAGCCCGATACTTTGGATCTGGCTTGAATTCATCGTATTCAACCATTTCCTGACCAGCGTCCATATTTTCTACAGAGGGAAGCTGATCAACAAAGCATTCCGTAAAGACGGGATAAGCATAATGGTACAAGCTGCGAGGCTCGATCTGAAGGTCTTCGGTGAACGGATGAAGCCACAATGCAAAACCGTTGTTGGAATGAGAGATACAGGAAACCCAGTCTGGGTGGAACGGATTTTGCACCGCAGCCATGTCTGAGTCCACAAAGCCGGAAATTGCTTCGGCATCCTGTTCACCGCAGCATGTAAGTAGGTCGATTTTTTGACCGCAGATCGTCATAGACAAGGCATCTGCAATGGCTTTGGCGTTGGGGCCGGCCAGTAGCAGCGGCATACGATTCAGATATGAAGAGTATAGGAAGGACGACAACATAGTTGTCCATTGCGATCCGATACCCGCAAGCTGAAGGTTGTCACATAGCAGTTCGAAAGTATCCGTCCAGCTGCTGCATCCTTCCAGGTTGTCCATCCTATGGCACACCTCGCCGGGGGTAAATGTCCAACGGTTTGTCGAACCACTCTGCACGCATTGCTGGGGCATAAAGGTGGATAATTCCGCAATGAAGCCAGCCATATCCTGCTGTGCCGAACCAATTTTATCCCGAATGGCCTGAACGGCATTAGCCCCCAGAGTTTCGTACTTCTCAATTTCTTTCAGTAACTGATCAAGTTTTGCTTGTGCCTCTGCTGTTTCGGTAAGAATCTTCTGGTAGGCCTCTTCAGCATTCTTTTTATCTGCCTTGATTTTTTCAAACTGAGATTTATATTCATTGACAATATTCTCGGCGGCCTGCTTTTTCTGGTCAAGTTCTATCTGTGCCTCTGCGAGTGCTTCAGCGTGAGTGGTTTTCCAATGTTCTTCAACAGCAGCTTCACATTGGGTACGCAGGCCATCATGATTCATTGCAATACGGGCCAATACATCGGAATCAATATCGCCTAAATCAAAATTGCTATTTATGCGGCTGATAAATAAATCTACATTTTCTTTAGCCTGTTGAATGGAGCAATGAAGCATTCCTGCAATATCTTCATATAAGGTAGGGGAACACACCAATTGAAATAAGTCTTTGCGCTCTCGCCACTCTTTGATTGTTCCACCGATGTTATCTTTGTACAGATTCTTGGTCATTCGAGAGGCTATTGCTTTTTTAACCAATGTATCAGCGTCAATAATTGGGATAATTTTAGGAGAACTATATTTATCTAATCTCACTGTCCTTAAAATCTTGCGGTTTTTCCACCCAATACAGTCTGCAGTTGTGATGCTATAACAGGTAACGCTGTAAACTATTTGCTTTAGGGAAATATGATGAAATCCTTTTTGTTCGCTTTCCCTAATATCGAAATCTGATTTCTGATATAGAATAGCCTCTACGCAATCCCCTGGTTCCATTGAGCCTGTAAATAAACAAGGGAAACAGAGATATGTTGGAATATCAACGCCTTTTTTAAGAAGTCCTATAAGGTCTATGGTTCTTGCGTATTTATCACAAATAGGAAACAATTCAACTGGAGAAATATCTTCGATATAGGATGCCTCTGTACGCCATTTTGTAGCGCCATCACGCTGTTGAGCGTAATCATACCACTCCCAAAATCCAATCAAATAGGGTGTATCTGGACCATCACTTCTGAAAATAAGTTTCCGGTTTGATGATATTGGCTCAGCGGCCTCGTTTTGACTAAATACAGATAGACTTTCTCCGTCAAGATCAGCTATCCTCTCGAGCCAAATATCGTCATGCTGATTTGGAAAATTTACTCTGCACAGTGAAATCGTTGTGGATGAATCACCGGGGAGTTCTTGAATTGGAGGTTCAGTAAACGCCAATTCACCTGCTATCAGTTTTGTCAAGAAATCCTCATTAATATCCCCCATATTACTCTGATATTTTAAATATCCGATAACTGAAAGGGCATCGTTGGGAGAAAACTTTTTTATGGCATCGTTTGCACTGTCGTAGCTTTTTAGATAATGTTCCTGTAATACAGTCCATACAGTGCTTTCCCACTTTGCTAATTGCTTAGCCAACAAAGAAGTGGGGGCTTCACTGTTATCGTGATTGCGAACACGAATATGGTATTCTTTTTGCAATAAATCACAAAACTTTTTATGCTCAGAAAGGTCCAAATAATCTAATAACGATGTCCAAAATTGTTCTGTCATCTTAAATCACCACACTTCTTTAATTCTGTAACAAGTATCCAGTAGGCTGTTCGAGAGATGCGGCCTTCTTTTGTTTTCGAGCAAAACCATTCTTTTGTTAGTGGAAAATGTGTTAATTTTCCCACAACAGCGCCTATACTATGAGGAACAGGCATCAGTACTCCTTTACAACTGCGTAATTTTTCAACCAACTGTCGATCCAAAGCGCTGGTGTCTGTATCATTCTTGGGTTTCTCAAATTTTATATTTCGAATCACATCGCAGCTCTGGAAAATTCGAACCTCACACCCAAACGAAAGATCATCCACGGTGAGTATTACTTCAGCAGCAATGTGTCTTATTTCTAAGATCTTATCGTTTTTAAGGAGGATAACCTTTCCATCAAAAGGAGCTTGAATGATAATTTGTTTCCCTTTCGGTAGTTGATTGCAGGTAACTTCTGAAATCAATTTTCCATCGATATTTTTGATCTGTACCTCCGGAAATGCTGAAACCATATCCAGGGGTTTTGTCATGAGGTAAGAAAAACCAATTGCTCCCGACTGCCCCAGAGATAATAACTGCTCTTTTGATGCCGCATAAATCCTATAGAGTTTCCCATCACCAAGATTTTGATGCTGAGCATATATGGTATCTGGGTAAATATTAAGTTCAGCATCTCCACCCTGCATATAAAAGTAGATTCTTGGATTGTGGTGATACAAGAAATAAGGATTTTCAACATACGGTGGCCAAATCGGATAAAAAGCTACTGGTTTTTCCGTTAAGAAAATCGACCTCTCCAAGAAAAATCGAGCAACTGAGGCAGAGAAATCCTGCACATGGATTTTATATAAATACCAGGTTGTAAAGGACCCTGTTCTGGTTTCAGCAATGCTTTCATAGGAGATTCCATGAGGTACATGTCCAATGGATCTGCGCTGAAGGAGATAGTAATCTCGATAAGGATATGCTTTACTGCCAGAATACAATATTTTCCCGGTAGAACAATCAAAAAATGAACCTCTGATATTGACGCCTGTTGTTTTAGACGGCCAATATCTATCCAAATTGGATGATGGGTGATTATAAGAAAGATGGTACTCTGTGCTGGGAATATTTCCTACATTTAAATAGGTAACACCTTCTGCAGAAAGTCTCTCAAATGAATAAATGTGCTGCTGTTTGTTATCATCTGTAATTATTATTGTTTGGCACCTGGGACCGCTTGTAGCAGAGGATGGTGCATGAAAAAAGCCTAATTCCAACAAGTAGCTTCCGTGAGCCACTTTAATGCGAAGTGGCATCGGATGACAGTTATATCCTGTGCTGGCTCGTGCATATGCTTGTGCACGATCTTCGCACTCTTTATTTTGCGTTGCAGAGTTATGCCTGAAGTTTCGTCTTTGTATGCCAGGGGCAGTAAGACAAACAGGCTGTGCGCATAGCGAGCACACAAAAATCTCACTATTTGCTGAGACTGTATACGGATACATGGAGCAAGCTTCTTCTATTGATACACGACGATATCCAGCTTTTCCATCCCATACACACACATGGGTTAGGGGCATGTATGATCACCTCAATCCTGCTATCATTCTTTCGAATCCATAGCTGCGGATTCACTTTCTTTGATAAAGTCCATCATGTCTCCAGCGTTACAATCCATTACCTCCGCAATACGCAGTAAAACGGATAGGTTTACTTCCTGATTTTCACCTAACTTTGTGAAGGTAGCAGAAGAAAGCCCTGCTTTCTTAACTCAGCACGGGTTATTTCTTTCTCGGCACATAGTATCCACAGCTTTTTATAGCTAACTTTCATGTGTATCCCCCACAGAAATGTGTTACTTACATTATAATCTTTTTTTCGACGTTCTCAAGAACGATTTTGCAATTGCAACAGAAGCACAAGATATTGCTTGAGTTTTTTTGTGAAAACGGACAAGGCATATCTGCGGTAGTGAATCCCGTAACAATCTCGCTAAATGCCCCCCCAAAAGCTCGTGGAAGGCATATCTATCGAGTCTTCCCACGCATGATGTGCACAATCTGCAACTTGTTTATAGCATATCGGATAAACAAGTTGCGATTCAATAAGTAAAAGCCAGCCTCCGGTTGGTTTCAACCGGAGGCTGCCTAAGTTTTTATTGAACTGTTATCATGCAAGACTTCTCAGATATTCTTCCACGTTCTGATACTGAATGCCGTCTACCACTTGACTTTCCCCGCGATAGAGGACGAACTTTCCGGTGATCGGGCCATAGCGGTGCTCGGTCTGGGCGCATTTTTGCTCGTCGATCAGATGGCGATACTGCTGCGGGACAGCCTTCTCGCTGTGCTTGATCTCGAAAATCTGGCAGGAGCCTGCCTCCGAATCAAACACCACCATGTCAAATTCGCCCACGGGGAATTGCAGGACAAACACCTGCTTCTTGGGATTTGCCAGCTTGGTTTCCAGCAGGACGATATCCTCCAGCATCCGCCCTTTGATCTCGGTCAGGATGCGCTGCTGCACGGCGGTGCGCTCCGCCAGAGACAGGGCGCTGAACGTTTCATCCAGCAGCAGGCTGCGGATCAGCGCATCCGCCTGCGCATAGCGGAGACCCGGCTGCGCGATCACCGTGCGGCTGAACTTCGTGCTGACATCCGGCAGGTGCAGCACGTCGATCTCCCGCGTTAAGTCCAGCAAGTCCAGATACTCCTTGATCTCCGCCGCATGAACATCGTCCAGCGCCACGGTCTGCTCTGCCCTGTTGCGGATCTCCAGCAGCTTCCGCAGGCTGTTGGTGACAAGTGCGAGGTCGATGCGGTCGAGGATGTCCGTCGGGTTCTTCCGATCCCGGCGCAGATTGCTGGCGGAAATGCCAAGGTCGTGGGACTTCCAATCCTGCGACAGCACCTCCAGCGTGAAGCGGTGGTTGATGTCCTCCACGACCCGGTTGATGGCGCTGGTCAGCTCACCCTTCTCATATAAATCCCGCAAATGACGGAAATGACCCTCGTACTGATAGCAGCGCAGGGAGTGCTGGATGTTGCGGGCAATGGCGGTGTCTACATATTCGTCGGTGCTTTCCTTGCTGGCAAAGGTGGAGGTTTCGTTGTAGTGGACGCCGCCGAGACTCATGGTGCCGCCGTAGCGGATATACTCGTCGATGCCGTGGATGCCGAGGACGGATTCAAACTCTCGGTAAGGGATGAATGTGGTGTGCAGCAGGATGCAGCGGTCGTAAAGCTGCTCGTCCTCTGTAAAGAGGAAGCCCAGCGAGTCCGTGCCGGAGAGCACGATTTTCATGCCGCAGGCCGCAAACACGTCAGAAAACAGCGCTGCGCCCTCGATAAAATCCTCCATCAGAGTCACTTCGTCGAGGAACACATAGTGAAAGCCCCGCGCTTCCAATGCCTTGAGGTCGCGGTTCACGTCTGCCAGCGTGTCTTTTGCGGTGATCTGAATGAATGCCGCCTTGGATAGTTCTGCGTCGCTCATCTCCGCAAAAATCTGGCGGATCATGGTGGTTTTTCCCGTCCGGCGCAGACCGTAGAGGATGAATACTTTGTCCTGCGGCTCGCCGTAGACAAAATCGTGTAGCTGCCGGAAGCACTCGCGCCTACGATAGCCGCAAACAGACGCCGCAAAGGAACGCAGCGCCTCGCCGGTGCGGACATTGGTGGTAAACGCGGAAAGATTCGCAGATTTCGCCTTGGGCAGCTGCTTTTTCAGCGCTTTCAGCTCCTGCTCCAGCTCCTTCCGCCGCTCGATCTGCGCACGGAAATTCTCCAATTCGTCAGTGGGAATATACTTCTCCCGCCGCTTCTTGTTCTCTGTCCAACGATGATAGAAATAGTCCTTACCGTTGACGGTTTTCTTCGTAACAGAGCCAGCGGGCAAAGCAGAAATCTGCTGTTCCAGCTCCGCCGCGCGGGTTTGCATTTTGGATAAGTCCATAGCGCACCTCCTGTGAGATACTATTCTATGTGGAATTATACCCCATTATACCCTCAAAATCAATGGCATAATGGGGTATAACTGCTTTTTACTATTTAACCACTGATATTCTGAAGAACAGGAAGCTTCATCCGACGCATAAATTCGGCGTACTCTTCATAGAGCACCCAACAAAACACAATCCCATTGTGAATTCCATGCATTGGCGATTAGATGTTCTGTATCATCTCCAATAATATGAAGTTGCGAGGCGATTGTGGGGTTACATAGCACAGCTATGGAGAAATCTATATCATTTTCAAATAACGGCATAACTTCTTTCCGTTTTATGGCTGACTTTGCAGGAGAAATGCAAACCGTATCGTGTAGCCATATTGGTTTTGAAACAGAAATGCCATTAACGTATAAATAACATTCATTTCCTATGCCTATCATTCCCATAATTATCACCTCATTTCAATCGTTCAAATAGCAACTGGATTACCTATGTCTTGACAACATTATGCTGTCATTTTCCACGAGAAATTTCCGCACGTCAGTTTTAGATGTGAATTATCCCATCTCTGTTTGCCTTAATAATGTAGCTAAAACCACCGTCTGCTTTTGCTGGACTAATCTTGTTTCTATAATCGAAGTAGCCAATTCCAATGTTAAGTAATGGTGCACCTGCTTGGATTGCAGATGTAAGCTCTTGACCAATATGCGGCGACAGCAGTTGACCCACAAAAGGTATTGCAACCAAACTAACAAAACTACTTAGGAAAAATGTAATTCTTGACTCTTTCAGAACCTTATAAAAGTCATCAGAACATTGTTGCCATCCCTCTATAAATTGAGCTTCATAGTGCCGTATTAACTCTGGACTGTAGGCATTATATATATTTGTTTCCAACTCTCTGATTTTCGCTCTAAATGCATTAAGTTCATCTTTTCTTCTGTTTTTGAACTCAAGGATGTCTTCAAAGCTTACATCCATAGAAGGTTGAGGCAAACAATTTTCTATATTAATTTTGCAGCACTGCGCTTGTAGATCTGCACGATTGCGAGAATTGTTATAGATTTCTCGGCTATGGGTGGATGTATCTGTACCTAATACGATGTCCTTGCCAGAGCATTTTATCGAATACTCCGCAAGTGTTCTCATGTATATTTGCGCTATTTTGCTGTTGATTTCCATCCAACCATCTGTGTTGTAATCGTGTATATATCTTCTATCTCCGAAATAATCCAATAACTGTGGCGGTAACTTTCTATAGTGAATTAACTCGTGTAAAGCCGGTGCATATATTTTGTTTTTGTGCATCCTCACACGGCTATTTTGAGTTCCATTATTGGTGGTTCTTAACTCATAAGCAGAAATTCTTTTTACAATAGAATTACAAAAATCTTCTGCAAACTCAGAGAAGAACAGGTTTCGAGGATAAACAGCTTTATATACTCCTAATTCTTGCAAATACAATAATTCCGGGGAAAAATCCGGATAGTTCTCATAGGGAACGATTGATGACACCTCATCCCAATACAGAATTGCATTCCTTAACCAAGTGCCATCTTGAATGTTGATTGTTGGGTAGTACAAAATTGTTTGTGCCATAATTCTACCTCATTAGGGTACATCAAGGATTTTTCTTCAACCTACGATCACGCTTCTTCAATAGGCGCATCAGTTTCCAGCGATGAATACGCTTAGGCATCTTTTGATAAATTTCCCGATAATCTACTGTTTCTGGAATCCACCGTCCGTTTTGAGTAATGCTGTGCCCATCAAGCAGATGAAGGAAGAAGGATGCTTCGATGATTACGGAAATAGAATTGCTTACACCGGAACCAATGTGATTGTGCTGGTACAAATTACGAGGCCCTTGAAAGAAGCCCATAAGCATATACCTGATGCCGTCCTGTTCATTGCGCTGGGATTCGTTTTTCAGATCATTGATTGCAATAAGGGGAGCCCTCTTTATTTCACCGGTTTGCTTGTCTATTTCAAAAGAAAGCGCTCTTGTTGCCAAATCGAATCCATGCGAATCCAAGCCCGACTTCTTTTTGAGATAACTCTCCACAGCCACAAAAGCTTCACGTGCAGCTGATTCAAACTCCGATTTATATATGAGTTGTACCGCATCCGATAACGATGCGTGGATATTGTATACCTCAAAAAATCCTTTGAGCTTCTTTAGGGAATATGGCATTAAGCTGCCGCAACAAGGACAAAATGTGAAATCATAAAAGTCAAACCCATATGTTCCGTCGTTATATTCCCTAAGTTGCTTTCTTCTGGGCGGAAGAGAACACCCATTAGGACAAGCGTATTCTTTTCTCCTCATTGCGGCTCACCTCATTTTATTCGGCATCACAGGGATTCTCTTTTGGGCGATGCCTTAAGTACAGTTGTCTTTTAGTACAGCCGATAACCACGGACTTTCGTCTGTATACCCTTGCAGTACATCGATGACGTGCTTATCGGTTGTCATCGCAAATACAAATGGCGCAATATGATGCGATGACAATACGGCTTTAAACTCATCACCTTCACGAATTTCTTTGGGCGGAATAGTATTTTCGTTTAAGTTGTGTGTTTTCTGTGGTGGTGGATTCTTATATGCCAACCATGCAATTTCGTAAGAAATTGTACTTTCACACCATTGCCCCATTAAGTTTTTAAAAAACACACGAATAATAAGTTTAGCACCGGTATAATGATGATGGCTGGGATTTGTTCTGAGGCGTTCCCAGTTTTTTTCTGAGGCTTTTCTTAGTTCGCAAATCAACGCCTTGACTTCGGAGGTTTCAAAATGGATATTAATATCCGTCTCCTCTTCTGCTGATAATGCTTGTGTAAAACCTGGGAGTGAAGATGCTGGAAGCAACTTTTTATTCCCGGCAGAATCCTCCGAAAACTGCAATTCAATATCGGCTAACGTATAAACATACCTCGAGCTTTCGTTTGGCCAGCTGAACGAGAAAGTTGTCAAACAACTGAACTGCCTCCGCCGCGGGAACAGATTTGTCGTAGACATCTCCGGCAATGATCACACCATCCGGCTTTTCTGCGTCAACGACATTGATGATTTTTTTGAGTATGTATTCTTGATCTTCAAGCATCGAATACTCATTTACTCTTTTCCCCAAATGGAGGCCCGATAAGTGAATAAACTTCATAAAAACTTCTTTACCCCACTACCAACTTATTGGTCTTCTTCAAGAACTTCGCCGGGATCGGGCGGTCCAGCTGCCAGGTGATATTCATCGGCCTGCTGCCTGTGTGCTTCACGTAGTTCGCCGTGCCCAGATAGGTGTACGCCTCCGCACCGCCGGTCATACGGTCCGACTTAAACTCACGGACAAACAGCAGCACCTTGCTGCCGCGTTCCTTGTGGTGGATATAGCGCTGACCGGTGGGTGAATTCTCCGCCGTGGTGCTCTGGCTCTGCCAATGGAACAAGCTCTCATTGATGGAATAATCGTTGTACATGGTGGTTGGCGAGTAGTCCTTATCCGCCTTGTTCAGCGTTACAAAGAATACGTCTAACTGCTTGTCCGGCAGCCATTTAACGCCCTCACGAACGGTGGACGGCTTCATAAAGTCCAGCGCCACCAAGAGCTGGTCGCGAGTATAGGTGCAGTGCAGATCCAACGGGCAGTCGAAGCCCAGCTCCACCGGCTCGTCGATAAAGTCGATCTGCTCGAAGCGATAGCGCAGCAGCTCCAAGAGCTCACCGAGCAGAACTGTGCTGTCAGACAGGGCATAGAGGTTACTAAGCACCTCTTCGTCGTCCCAGTCCTCCACAGCCTTACCCCAGACGGTGATGTAAAACATCTGCATCATCCGCTTTTCCGCATCCGGAAGCGCTGCAAAATCAAGGTTGTCCAAACGCGGAAGAACATCCAACAGGAACGAAATCCAGCGGCGGGAATCAGCCACAGCAAGCTTTGCAAACGCTTTGGTCAGGATGTCCTCCAGCGGCTCCGAAAAGTCCTCGATGGCATCCGCTCTGGCACAAATGCGAGAAAAGGAGGAAAACTTGTAGATCGCCCGTGGGTCAAGATGGTAGTAATCCAAGAAATTTTTGAGCGTCAACTCCAGCCCGCTGTCCTCCGCAAAGCTGGCCACCCGGGACACCAGTCCGGCGGTATTGCCGTAGGAGGCGCGGATGTTGTCCAGGATGTACTTGGCTGCTTTCTTCTCCAGCTGTATGTAGCAGCCCTTGGGCGCGGAGACAAACCCGTCCTTGATCTCCCGGGTCACGCTGCGGGTGGTATTGCTCAGGAGGGCGGTAAACTTGTCCTCGAAGTTATATCGCTTGTTGGCCTGGCCGATAAAGTCCAGCACGGTCAGGCATTCTTTATCCTCTGCCAGCCGCAGGCCACGGCCCAGCTGCTGGAGGAAGATGGTCAAGGACTCGGTGGGCCGCAGGAACAGCACGGTGTTGACCTCCGGGATGTCCACACCCTCGTTGTAGATGTCCACCACGAAGATGAAGCGCACCTCACCGCCGACCAGTCGCTCTTTGGCGGCCTTTCTCTCCTCATCGGAGGATTTTCCGGTCAGGAAAATGGAAGGGATTCCGCGGCCGTTGAAATAGCGGCAC
>ERZ791577.637-NODE-637-length-21406-cov-11.595991_pt1 | contig 21406 bp, 31 predicted proteins | sample MGYA00509969_ERZ791577 | MGnify/ENA primary metagenome ERZ791577 (study PRJEB30046, sample SAMN00791917) | human gut metagenome | study: EMG produced TPA metagenomics assembly of the A metagenome-wide association study of gut microbiota in type 2... | reverse complement strand
TAAATTACTATATAATATTACTGATAATATATTATATTTAGATTCAGATATTCTTTGTTTGAACTCTTTTGAAAATCTCTTTCATCAAAATTTTTCTTCTAATATAGCTGGAGTTGTTTCAGATCATGACAGTATGTTAAATTATGCTCAAAAAGCATTTAATTTAAATAGTAATTATTATTTTAATTCTGGATTTTTAATAATTAACTTAATTAATTGGGGAAAAAATAATATTTCAGATAAAGCAATATCTCTTTTATTAAATAAAAATAACTTTAAATATTATGATCAAGATGTCTTAAATTTATTACTAGCAAATAAAACTTTATTATTAGAAAAAAAATATAATACTATTTATCATCTTGCTGATATGAATACTCCTTTTTCTAATGATACTATTTTTCTACACTATTCTGGAAGTGTAAAACCATGGCAAGCTTGGGGACAATATCATTTTCTTACTCCTCTATGGTTAAAATATAAAAATAATTCTCCTTGGAAAGACGTTCCTATATTTCAACCTAAAACCTATAAACAAGCTAAATTTATGACCAGAATGTCTTATCGCAATAAGAAATTTATAAAATCTATTTATTGGTATATAAAATATTCATTCTGGAAAATAAAATCTAAACTTAAAGTATAAAAAAGGAGCTTTCTATGTTATCTATAACGCCAAAATCTAAAACACTTAATATATTATAAATTTAATATCACAAAATAAAAAAGCTCCTATTACCTAGATTTTTTCTAAGTAATAGGAGCTTCTTTTTTAGCAATAAAAGAAAATGTTATTTAATTATAACTCTTTTATTAAATTTTATCTATAATTTTATTTACTTCTGCGATACCTTTACCATCTAGCTTATCTATTATCCCAAGATAAGCCACATTTCTAGCTACTACAGATGTGCTAGTAGTTGTAATTATTTGTTTTTGTAATTTATCTTTAAGTTTTCGTTTTTCATCCTCAAGTTTGGACCTGATAAAAATTTTTGCAAATTCTTTTAATATATTCATACAATCTCCTTATTAAAATAATTTTTCTGCGTCAGTAATTCCACGAGAAATAGCATTAGCAAATTCTTCTATTCTATACATAAGTTTATAAGCATCTTCTTGATTTGAAATAAATGCTGTCTCTACCAATACCGCAGGCATAGTTGTTTCTCTTAATACACATAAATCTGGTCTTGCTTTTATACCTCTATCTACCATATTAAGAGAATTAACAATCTGTTTTTGAATACATTTTGCTAAAATATTAGCTTTTCCATCATCTAATGCATAAACTAATGTTTCTGTTCCTTTTGCACTAGCATTAGCTGCACTATTACAATGAATAGATACAAAAATATCTGCACCACTATTATTTGCAGTAGCACAGACATTAGGCTTACCCTCTGTTTCTCCATTGAGGTTATCAGATTGAAGAATTTGACACGGATAGCCGATTACTTCCATTGTCTTTTTTACTTTCTCTCCAATAGCTAAAGCAATATCTACTTCTCTAATTCCATTCACACATGCTCCTGGGTCTAAATCCATATCATGTCCAGGGTTGATAAAAATTCGTAACAATTAAATACACTCCTTTTATTAAACTGGTCGAATTCGACTAGTTTGCTAAATTTAACTAAAAATAAACTAAATTTTAGCTTAAATCTACCAATAATCTACCGATTACCTTCTAATTAAGCCCTTTAACTGTGCGGTTTGTAGGTTTTTATCTTCTAATTACTGTCCAATTATCTACCGATTAGCAACCGATTATTTACCAATTAACTATAAGATAACGTTAATCTATATTACATAAATTAACCGCGTCGAAATCGACACTATTCACCTAGCAAATGTGCTAGGTTTTATAAAAATAGCTGTTATGCAATATGTTATGCATACACATTACAAAAAGTGCCTATTTTGTAATATCTTTATTATTAACTCGCACTAGTCCACCTAAATATCCAAGAAGTCCAGCACTTATTGTTGTGGATAGTTCTGCATTACCATAAAAAATAGCCGTTATAAGAGCTATTACAAGCCCGATAACGACTACTAAATTTACTATATCTAGTTTTTCATATTGCATTTTAATCCTCCTTACGTTGAGGTAACTGAATTGTTTTGTTATACAATCCTGTAATTGCCCCATTACCTCCTAATGCTTTGTAAGTATTGTACATATCAGTTAAATTTTCTAATGCCCAAATTGGTAAGAAGCCTTCTTTTTCTGCGTTGTGGCAAATATTTATTATCTCCACTCGCAAAAGCCCTCTTATTGCACAATCCCTATTTTTTTCTTTGCACATATAATCCCTGTATAGATTATAAGCAAATTTTAAAATTCCTCCCTGTACTATTAAAGTAAATAATGTTAACCAATCGTTGTAAATTATATCCATTTATTCACCTTCTTAAAATTTTGATAAACTCCTATATTAAGGAGTGATTTATTTGAAAAATAAAAGATTAAAATTACCTAATGGTTTTGGTAGTATTACCAAAAAAAGTGGTCGACGTAGACGTCCTTATGAAATAAGAAAATTCATTGATGGACGTCAAAAAGTTATAGGTTATGAAACAACCTATGAAAGTGCGTTAGCTTTTTTATGTGAATATAATAAAAATCCCTTACTTTTTTCTCCATCTGAAATTACTTTTGATGAACTATTCTGCTTGGTAAAAGCTTATTTATATCCACGTATTAAAGAACGTACACAATCTAGCTATAATTGTGCATATAAACATCTAAATCGTTTATATGATAAACAGTTTGCTAAAATTCGTATTGGTGATTTACAATCTGCAATACATGATATACATGATAATGGTGCTGGATATAGTACACAAAAGAAAGCTAGACAAGTTCTACATCACATGTATAGCTATGCCGTAAAATACGAAATAATTCCACCAGAAAAAGATATTAGTCGATATGTTGATATAGACAAAGATAAAAAAGTTTATAAAAAAACAATCTTTAATACTAGACAAATTTATAAACTTTTTAGAGCCTCCAATAACAGATATGCCAAAATGATATTAATGCATATGATGTTAGGAACTCGTCCCAGTGAATTTCTAGCCATAGAAAAAACTGATGTAAAACTTAGACAACGTTATTTAATAATTCGAGAAAGCAAAACAGAGGCTGGTAGAAATAGAATTATTCCATTGCATAAACAAACGTTACCTTTTTGGATAGAATTCTTAGCAGAAAATAATAAATTTATAGCTTGTGATGAACATGGCATACATTTGAATTACAGCAGATTTAGAACAAAATTTGATAAAACACTAATTGAATTAAATATTAAATATCACACACCTCATGAGTGTCGACATACTTTAGCTAGTTTATTGAATAATGTCGGTGCTAATATAACAGCAAGCAAACGTATTTTAGGTCATGCCAGCAATGACATAACCGAAAAACACTATACACATAAGGACCTACATCAGTTAAAAAAAGCTATGGATTTAATAGTTTTTAAATATTAAATTTTGGCACTAATACGGCGTTAATGTTAATCTATATAAATTGCTATATTCCTTTATTTTCTAAGGTGGAACATGGCACAAATACGGTAATATAATTTTTGACATAATAAAAGCACCCTCTAAGCCTTATTATTATTAGCTTCTTGGGTGCTTTTTGCTTTTTCTGCTAACACTTTCTTTTCTGTTTCTATAAGTTCTTTTCGTTTGTAATCTGGACACTTTGAATTAGTGCAAAAGCCTTCTGTATCAAGTTTTCTTCCGCAAAATGTACAAAATTTAAGCATTTGTCAATTCCTCCAATTTTTTTGCATATTCATCTAATATATTTTGTCTTTCCTGTTGCAATTCACGAACATATTCATCATCATTGTTATTTTTGGCAATCTGTATTGCCTCATCAATTGCTTTAACCTTAGCTTCATATTCTGCTTTAAGAGCATTTGCTTGCTCCTCTAATGTAATAACTCTAGCAGGTGCAGAAATAGGTTTTCCAGTAATACTATCCCTTATATATCCTGTATCATTATCACCATCGCCACAATTACCAGTATAGTAATTCCAATCTTCATCAGATACTTCAATATATCCTTCATTTTTCAATTTTTCTACACCTCCCCAATCATCAGCTAAAACCCAAGGAACAGCAGATATTTTTTTACCTTCTTCATCAAATTTCATTAAATACATAAAATCAGCCTTTCTTTAATAAACCTTTATTTATCAAATCGTAAATCACGTTTGGTAATTCTAATGTCATATAACTTATACCTTCGCAAATCTCTTTTTCTATTTTTAGTAATGCTGTTTTTTCACCTTTTGTCCATTCTGCTATTAAAATCATATAATCAAAGCCATCACAGTATATCATATATTCTAAACGGTTATATTTATTATCATTAGATTTTTTATATTCAAAACCATGTTTTATAAAATTTTTTACATCAGATGTATTTATAAATAAATTCATTTTTTCAACTCCTTTAACAATGGGGAAGTGGCGATGGATATGATGGAGCAAATCCTTCATGGTATAGTTTTCCTATTGCTTTTCCTTCAGCATGTTATCAGGTTGTTACAAATGGAAAAGGAAATGGATATGGTGCAAAAGATGGGAATTCCTGTGGTGCTTGTAATTGGAACACAAAACAAGTTCAACTTTATTCAAATGATGGAACAAAGCCTGTTAATTATATAGCAATAGGTAAATAACAATGGGGAAGTATTAATATAATCTATGGCACAGGATTTTATACTTTAAATTTTCCAATAACATTTAATTCTCTTTATACAATAGTAGATGGAGGTATTTTTGATGTTGAAATACAATCAAGAAATAATTCCAGTTTTAAAATAGAACAACGTAGTGGGCAAAGTAGTGATATTTACTGTTATATTGCTTTAGGCAAGTAACTATTTTCCTATTGCAAACCAATATAATTTACAGTTACGAATATCAGAACCATGATAAAAACTAAATCCTTTTAAATCACTTTTTGTTATGCCATCTCCACCTCCTCCCTCATGTTGCTTATGTCCGGAGGTTGAATATAATGCAGGCACTACTACATTAAAAACAGAAAATGTTATTGGATATGTTACAGATATAGTACTATCTCCATTACTTGTTTCAGAAGATAATCCCCATTGTTCCTTGTCATACTCCCACAACTAAACATTCTGCTGGAACAACATCTACTTTACCATTACTATTCCATGCTTCCCATGTTATTGTAGATGTAGATTTATTTTTAATGATTAATGCTACTTCATAAGTTCCACTATTACGTGTTAAAATTGCACAAAAACAATTTTTTGTAAATGAAATTGGAAATTTAAACATATTATTACTACCAACTCCCCATTGTCGATTATGTGAAACAATGGGGAGAATGGAACAACGGAAAAAATTATTTTCCTGTAACATTTACTTCTTTTTACAAAATCGCTGTATGTGGAAGTTATAGTTTCGATGATAATGATAATACTATAAACAATGTCAGCAATTTAAATTATTTTAACGCTCAAAAACGGCACTCATGTATTACTCATTACATTGCTATAGGCAAGTAACAATGGGGATTTGCTAATGATAGCGGACAGTGGAGAAAAGTAATTCATTTACCTATAGACTTTAAAAGCTTTTCTAGTATTTTAGCGGTAGGTATAAATAGTGATAATAGTGCAAATTGTGGATATCACTTAAATTCAAAAGAACTAAATAGTTTTTCTTACTTATATGGTGTTTCTTTGTGTTATATTGCTATTGGGGTTTAAACACCTATTGCTAACCAATAACCACCACCACCATCACAAACAGTCCACATATTGGTAGTAGTTAATTTATCAACATAGTTATTTCCGTTAGAACTATCTCCACCTCTTTTAGTAGTAACATGACCATTAAAACATTGTTTTGTAAATGCAATAGGAAAAGTAACAGTTCTACCACCATAACCTGTATCACTTCTAAATCCTCCATTGTAGAATTAGACCATTACTAAATTTAACCCAACCATTTTGTGTTAAGCTACCACCAACAATACCGCCGAGTGTGCCGTCCGTTTTAAATTGATTAATGAGGTTTCGGACAAATGCGGTCGTAGCGATTTTAGTGCTGTTATCCGAAGTGCCTTGCGTTGGTGCGGTTGGGCTTCCTGTAAGTGCAGGGCTTACTTTTGGTGCTAATGTAGACAGGTCTATACTGCACTGAGACAATGTGCCACCGTTCATGTAAATCGGTCTGTTCGCACTGCCGACAGTGCTTCCGCTTGCCGCGGGTGCACCTGCATTTAAATAAATAGTTTTTACGCCACTACCCACGGTTCCCGTTCCCAATTTACTTGCTGTAGTGGCGTTGGAGATTGTTCCGCCTGTATGTGCCAAAGTCCTCCATGCACTCCATTTATCAATGCTACTGTCTCTGGCATTTCTATAATACATATTAGCAGGCGTAGCATCACCGCCGCTCCATTCCGTCACAATTTGTATTGCGCCAGCTCCTCTAATAGATAAGCAATTACCATAAGCACACGGGAAACCATTATTATAAACTTTACTCCATGTCATGCCGACAGGTAATGCGCTGGCAAGTGTATTTCCTGTTATGGCTTTTTCCGTAACTACATTTGCATTAGTGGCATTGGCAACATTATTTACAGTTACCGTGCTTGTGGTGCCGTTACCTTTGGTTACTGTAAGCGTGGCATTGCTTCCCGTAACTCCTTTTATATAAGTTGTATCTATCTGTTGCCCACGGCTGTCCTGCGTGGCTTTGGTGGCACTTGCCGCGCTGGACGCAGAAGGGACTGCTTTCCATGTTCCATCTCCCGCTAAAAAGTGGCTTGTATTGCCATCTCTTTTCGGTGCAAGTCCGTTTGCACTAGTAGATACGACAGCGGTACTTGCTTTGCCATTCCATGTATTTTTTTCAGTATCCGTTACAAATCTGTGTGTTGCGTCCTGAGTAATCATGGTCGCCGGATGCGAACTAGAGTGTACATAGTTATTTGCGCCTGTTGCTATGCCGTCCAGCTTTTTCTTAAGCTCCGGTGTCATGTAGCCCTTTAAACTGTCCGTAACTACTCGCCAGTCCTGTTCATTTACCACGTTTTGCAGGGTATCATGCCACTGCTTAAGCAGTTTTTCATTGGATAGGAGCGCACTAAGGATTAAGTTCATGCCGGTGTACAACACTTTATCTTTTGCGATAATCTGTGGAATTTCTAAAAACCAGTCATGACCGTTTTCTAATGCTCCAGGGCGTTTATAGCCGTCTATTTCTGTCGGGAACTCAAGCCCGAACTCTGTTTTTAATTCTTCAGCGTTCAAGTTATCACCTCATCTTTAAAATTCTATTGTCCAGCGGAATACCGCGCCGCTTTCCGCATCTATACCTTTGCTGGTTAAAAGCCTCATCTTTGCAGCGGTGCGCTCTTCTTCATCTATCAATGCTACTTCATTTATATCGCCGGTATAATCTCCGGCTTTTATTTCAGCTTCGAAGCAGACGCTTGTTTCTACAGGATAGGTTACAGAGGTAATATCTTTGGTTAAAACAACGTTGTTTAAGTTACCATTATCACTAGGTGGTGCAGGGTTGCCTTGTTCGTCGACCTCTCCTGCTGTACCAAACGCCATTTTTACTATTTTTGCAATAGTACCTGTCGTCCCGATTGCCTGTGCAAATGCCGCTCTATAATCGGTTGTAGTCTTCTTATTGGATTGTAAAAAAGTATCCTGATTAAATTCTGCCAGCGGTGCCGGTTCTCCATTTATACTCAAACTCTGCTTCGGATTAATATTTTGTGTATTGCTCATAATCTTTCAAACGTTCCCTTCCTAATGTTTCCATTTTTATCTGTGCTGTAATAGGTGCACAGGTTTTCCATCTGTGCATTTTGCAGGGAATAGTCTCCCTCCCATGCGTGGCTGCCGTCCCAACAAAAAGAGCCGTCCCATAGGTTTTTTACGTTCCCTGTGGTTCGGCTCTGCATAGCATTAATTTTACCTGTATTTAATGCCCTGTGTTCAATGTTTTGTTTTAAGTCTATATCTACATAATAAATACTGCCTGCTTTATGGCTTGTTAAAAGTCTGTGCTTAGATGTTATTTTATACGTTATATCTGCGCTTTGCCCTGTATTAAAAATATATGCAGAATTAACTTTAGTTAAAATCTGCGCAATATGAGACTGTCTTTCTTTGTATTTAGCATCCGGTTTTATACCGGACCAGTCAATACTGCCGTCCCAGCACCAGACACCGTCCCAATAAGTCTTTTCTGCCGTGCCTAAATTCCAAAAATTATGGTTGGCGTTTACATATTGGGTAATACTTGCCTTATGGCTTGTTAAAATTTTACTCAATATATAAAAAACAATTTTAAATCCTAAATGTGCCGGTTTATATAGTTCTATAGCCGCTCTTAAATCCCCTAAAGATATAAGCCCGTCTATATTAAAAAACACTTCAAACCAGTATTCCGAATTGTGTTCTATTATCTGCGCTGATTTATCCGAAATAAATTTATTTGCTAAATCCGTCATAAATTTAATTGTAGATACATCATGCGCATTTAATAAGATTTTTATGCGTGTACGGCGCGCCTTATAATCATCATCTTTTTTGGGAATAATATTTAAAAATTCCTCGAAATAATTAAGTCCCCATGTTGCTGTATCTATAAATAACTGATTTAGTAAATCGTTAATTATAAGTCGTATATTTTCATGCTCTATATCACAAGTATTATTTGTTGTTTTATAGCGAATATCTTTAGACAAAAAATAAGGTAAATATTTCAAAATACTTACCTTATTTTGTCTAAGCCATATATCATTCAATTAAATACACCTGCCCTACAGTCGGAAGCTGTTCATCAGTAAGTGCAATATTTTCTGCCTTATTATTAAGCGTCAAATCGCTATAATCTTGTACGCCTGTCGCCGTTTTTTCCAATATAACTTTGCCGACCTGTGCATAAGATACGTATTCACTATTAAATGCAGTTGTTTTAAAAAAATCGTTTACAGCATTTTTAATACCGTCGATATTGCCGCTACCTTTCGTTACTTTTAAACTTATATCTATATTCAGCGGTTTCGGGCTGACCACAGTTATGGTCGCACCTATCGATCTTTGCTCATCAATATAGTTTTGTACTTTTGCAATCAAATCTTCGCTCGCTATTTCATTTTTAGCGTCAGTGATTATTACTTTTACAGTGCCGTTACCGTTCCAAAGTGGCAATACTTTTACTCCACCTACACCCTCAACATTTGTTGCCCATATAACATAATGATTTTTATTTCCGCTTGTAGCTGGTTGCCTAACTTTAAATAACAAACGTTCTAAAAGTTCTTCATCTGTTTCTTCATCAAAGCCATCATAAGCTGGACTTTTATTTGTAACAGCAGATACTCCATAAATACTAACAGGGATTTTCGTTATCGTCTCGGCATCCACATTACAATTTGTGCCAACATCTTGAGATTGTGCTTTTATGTCAACTGTACCGTCATCTTCTATTTTCTTACTTTCCACGGTCAGAAAATTTTTCCCGTCATTGGTGCTGAATAATGAGCCTTCCTGTACGGTAGTTCCTGCCTGTCCCGTTATAGTTAAAATAACGCTAGAATTTGTCGCTTCTTGTCGTATAATACCATGTTCTTCAGCTTTTCTTGTAAGCCAATCCCCCCAACTTGTTTGCGGGAATGATGCTTCAATTATCAATGCCATTTCAGCATATGCTTTTTCAAATTCTTTAGAGTTGGCAGACAGCGTATCCCATGCAAAACCTCCTTCAATAATATTTACTTTATCACCTGCTGTTTCGGTATAATATTGCTTTAATCTATCCAAGATATTTTTTCTTGTTTCCATTTCAAACATATATATTACACCTCGATTTTCTGCGTAGATTTACCATATACAGTGGTAAGCTCTAGATTTAAAATTATCTTTTTATTTACTTGTTCGACAGATATATTATTAACCTCTAAAATATACGGATTTACAAGCAATGTTTCTTTAACAGCATTATATAATTCATTAGCATTTATCTCATCATTAGCTACCTTCCCTACAAATCTTTCTAAATCCAAACCATAATCATCATAATATGCACCATATCTAAATCGTTCCGTCTGCAATACTTTATATACCCATACTTTTATTGCTTCATTTCGTGTAACTATTTTCATAGAACCATCATCATTATAAATAAAAGAATTTCTATTAAAATCCCATGCATATTCTTTAAATTCTTTTTGCGTATTGTACTGTTCAGTATTTACGGTATTTCCTATCATAAAAGGATTAGCCATATCAATTACCGTCCAATCTTTTGCCTTTACTTAATATCCAAAACTGTTTCACTGTTTTATTATCATCTCCCATAATCGGTATCATTAAAACTTTATCGCCAATTTGCCATGTATCAGTATAAATAATAGAAGCTGTATAATCGTTATCGATATCGTGGTTATGACTTTCATAAGCAGCATCACCGCCACCACCACCACGATTTTGGGTAGCAGAAATTATATGTCCTCGTATCTGCCTTGTATGCCCCTGCAACCAGTAATCATCTATATAAAACCACTTTTTATCAAGTAGCATACCATTCCATTGCACTTTTATTTCTGGTGGTGGACTTACAATAGTGCCAATTTGTACAGTGGATTGTAGTCCCGCTCTACCGCCAACATTACGAAAAAGCGTTAACATTGCTTTGTACGGGTCCTCCGTTTTTTTCATTCAATCACCCTTTGCTTGCTTTTATAATTTTTGTTGGTGTCATGTTTAGGCTATTGTAATCTCTACCATGTAACACAACGTTTTTACTGCTACTATTGCCGTAATATCCGCCATTACCGTCGTAGATTACTACATGGTCATTGTCACCGTAAACAATAACATCGCCTTTTTCTAAATTACCTATAGAAAAATCTTCCAAAAGCCCGGCACTCTCCGCATTTGCCACCATAGAAGGTACACCAACAACACCATTATTACACTGCTCTGCTAAAAACGGACTATAATAACTACCCATTTTTCCAACAGCTTCAGCACAACCATTTTTACCGTTATTCATGGTAGTCCCTCCCCAAGCATCAAAACCTGTACTAAGTCCTCTATCTACTTTTAAACTTCCATTACCGCCACCAGTAGTTTTTTTACGTTTACTACTCTTAAATACTGGTACAGCGATATCTTGCTGTTCAATTTCTGGTATTTGGGGATTATCTGGTATATACTCCAAAGTTAAATCCATTGTATGCACATTACCACTAAAATTATGCGTATCACTTTTTATAAAAAATTTGCCTTTGAGTTGCTCTTCCTGCACTTCAATCGTGTATCCGGTAATACACTGTATATTGCCAATCACTTTAATAGAACTTTCGTCCTGCAACCGTTTAAGTCGTGATTTTGCTATTTTTACGTTATCTATTGTTTCACCCTCTTTAGGTGGTTGCATTTTATAGATATCTTGTATCATGCCATAATGCGTAACATCATCATTGTTCGTGAAAACTTGGCAAATATTACCATTATCATCAACAGATTTTATACGATTTACCATGCTTTCAATACTTTCGGAGTGTTCCGAGTTATCAATATCAGTTAAATCAGTAGCTATATAATTTTCAATTAGCTCACCTTTTTTAATGACCGTTACATTTCCGTTTAAACAAATTACTGTATAATCTTCACCATTCGGATTATTTGTCGTGTCAGCTTTGGTATACTCAAACAACATTCTAAAAACTTCAGTGCAAGATTTACCATCAGCAATGAAACTGACCACAGTATTAATCTGCGGAATATCCACCGCTGTGTTTATGCCTATTTCTGCGCACACCTGCTTTATAGCATCTGTTACGGTAATTCCATCAAATAGCATTTGTACCTTCGACTTTGCTAAATAGACCATATCATCATAACAGGTAAAAGAAAAAGTAAATGTATTAGAATTTCTTTTTCTGTAAAAAATCCTACCCTCAAAGATTTCAACAGGTTCTGATTCTTCCGTTTCAGCATAAGATAAATAAATAAAACCGCCTACTTTTAAATTCAAGGCGGTAAAGGCACTGTCTTTATCTACGGTATTATAAACAATCTCAAATTCAAGTTTTCTTGCTGCTTGTTCACTATCACCGCTCCATGTCCATTTCGTTACAAAATTTGTAATATCAAAATCAGATAGTGGTTCAGTGTATGGTTCATTGCTATTTTTCTTTTGCTGTAATTCTTCTTGTTCTTTTTGTGTAAGCGGCGGATCTGTATATTTACATATAAGCATACTATCACCTTAAAAATTTATAATCGTATCATCACTTATTTTAATAGACTGCTTTGTTGCATGGAGTACAGTGCCAACATTCAAATTTTTTGTTTTTGCTAACGTCCTAAATACAGATAATTGCTTTGCATCTTGTTTATCAATCGGAAAAAACTGTCCCATACTCTGTGCTGCTACATCCATTAAATCCATACCAGGATACCAGTTAATTACTTTTTCTTTTCGTTCCTCTGCTACTCTACTTGCAAGCCCTGTTGTATTATTTAATTTATTAGAATTTGGTAATACATATCGATATTCTCTTAAAGAAATGGAAAAATAAACATCACTAGTACCATCTTTTTCATTATAGTCAAAGGTATCGATACTCACATTAAGATTTATATTTGTATTAGATATAGCTAATTTACAAGGCTGTCCTTTTTGTGCAAAAGAGTTTATTTTTTCGACATAACTATATGGACTATCAGGTGTAGTATTTACAATATCATCATAAGCCTGTGCTGGAAAAAAACTAGAAAATTTAATTGTAGTTAATCCACGTTTTCCTAGCATATTTATATCACCTAAAGAATTTACATTTATAGTGCTATTATTGTAAGCATTACTTATTTCAAAAGAAGGTGGCGATACGGGAAAAGTTACACTTTCACCAGCACAGCTTAAAACCAACTTACAACCTGTATTTAAGCCAGAGCCTGAACTTATAAGGCTATCTACCGCCTGATTTAAAAACGACAAAATTGAAGCCATTACACCGCCCCCTCATTCATGTTTATACTTCTCTTTTGCATTTGATAATAAATTCTCTGCATTAATTTATCCGCTAGCTCGTCCATGTCGGCATCTGATTTCATATTTGCACCATAAATATTAATACTGAAATTAAAATTATTACTGTTACTTTGATTGTCTTGTCGTCCCTGTGCATACGCTGCCTGAATAGATTTATCATGCGGAATGACACGTGTTCCACTTGGTAAATCCACGATTTCCGCACCTTTATCATGAATAATTGCAGGACCACCAGCAAAATTTTCAACGCCATTTGCGAATAGTGGAATATTTAATCCTTCAAAAGTTTTGCCACCTATACCTGGTACAATATCTGGCACAGTAAACTGAATAGAATTTATGCTTTTAATAATACCATTTATAGTTTCCTTTACACCGCCTAATATTCCATCTGCAATACCTTTAATAGCAGAAAATACACTATCAAAAATTTTAACAATTCCTTGCCATGCCATTTCCCAATTTCCCGTAAAAACACCAGTAAGAAATGTAATAATGCCTTCCAACACTCCGAGAAAACCTATTATAATTGCTGCTGTTACATTAATAGTTGCTACTACTGTACCGACTAATACATTAGCCGCAATAATAAAAGCTCCCACCAATACTCCACCAAAAATACTTGCTACAATCTGCAATACAGCAATTAATGGTTCAAATGCTCCCTGCCCATTTATTGCCATAGTAAAAATATTATCCAAAGCTACAAGTGCTGGAGAAATAGCAATTTTTAATTTTGGTATAACATTCATTAAACTGTCCCATGCAGGTTTTATTTTATTCCATGCACCAATTAAAGCTGTTTCAATACGTTTCCATAAGCTTATAAAATATGGACCAACCATATCCCAATTTTTATAAATAAGGTACGCTGCTCCTGCTATAGCAATTAAAGCAATTCCTAAAGGAGTTAATGCAAAAGCAAAGCTTGCCTTAACTAAGCCAAAAATACTTTTTGTTGCCTTTCCTATACCATTTGCAAAACTTTCCATTGCCTTACTCATATAAAAAGTTCTATACATTCTTAATAAAGATTCTGTTGCCAAAATTGCTGATGTTCTAATTTTCTGTAATCGTGTTATTACTGTAGTTTTTATAAAAGAAATAGGATTTTTAGGCATTGCATTTACTATTGCTGTTGTAATATCAGCCCATTTTAAAGCACGTATTTTATCATACTCACTTTTTATTTTTGTAGAAATATTTGTAAAAACAGGTAAAGAATTCCCATTTTGAGTAGTTTTTAATGCAATTACAGTATCTTTTAAGGTTTTATAAGCATTGGCTGTATTTAAAACAGCAAATTGTAAAGCCTTATTGTGTATACTTCCACCCATTGCAGCTCTACCTATATCGCCATAAAGTTTTACAATACCGCCACCAATACTTATAACTTTGCCTGTTGCCAGCATAAAACCAGTAAATGCTACTATACCCATCAAAATATTGCCAATTAATAACTTGGTTTTGGGTGTAAGTTCATTTATCATATCTGCAAAACTGCCAATAGAATCTGTTACAGCCTTAATTTGTGGAGTCAATACACTACCAAAATTAATAGCAAGACTTTCAAGACTCCCTAACATACCATCAATACTATTTTTAAGTGTACCTTTCATTACTTCAAATTGAGCCTGTGAAGAACCTGTAGCACTATCCATAGCATTTTGAAGTGCTTGATATTCTTCTGGGGCTGTTTTTACAAGTGCTAAAAGTCCACTGTATGCTTCTTCACCCGCTAGTGCTTTAGCATAAGCTACCTGTTCCGTATTAGAAAGGTTTAATATTTTACCTCGCAATTGTTCCACAATTGGTTGTAATCCAAGGAAATTACCCGATGCGTCTTTTACCTGTAGTCCAAGTGCTTCAATAGCTTCTGCTGCTGGTTTTGGTGGTTCTGAAAGTCTAGAAAATACCGAACGAAGTGAAGTACCGATTGTACTTGCTTCTATACCATTATTTTTCATTATTGCCATTGCAGTAGCTAATTGTTCTATACTTACATTTAAAGTTGCTGCTGGCGCTCCTGCATACTGCATAGCTAAACCAAAATCTGCCATTCCAAGACTGGATTTATTAGATGCCATTTGTACAACGTCTGCAACCCTCATGGCATTTTGTGCTATATCACCTTGTTTTAGATTCCAAATATTAAGGGCATTACTAACAACATCGGAGGTTGTGGCTAGGTCCTCTCCACTAGCTACTGCTGCTGTTATTACAGACGGCATAACACCAACAACCTGATTAGCATCATAACCTGCCGCTGCTAATCTGTCCATACCTTCTGCTGCTTGCGTGGCACTTATTGGAAAATCTGCACCAAATTGGCTTGCTTTTTGACGCATCATTTCCATTTCTTCTGCTGTTGCTCCAGCTTTTGCCGCTGCTCCAGTTATAATGCTATCAAAATCAATAAATGCACGACCTCCTGCTGCACCAATTGCTGTAATTCCAGCTGCAATTGGTAACATACTTTCACCGACACTACTAAATCCATCACCAATACGTTGAATATCTCTACCCATACGCTGATGAGCACGTGCTGTACGTTCCATTTCATTTTGAACACGTACAAGAGGGGAGGTCATCATATCTATTAACCTTAAAGTTACATCAATTTGTGTTGCCATTTTATCCCCTCATTTTTTTTATTTCTTCTTTTATATCTTTTTGTTCTTGCCTTATAAAAGCTTCAATAATGGTTCTTTCACCATTGCCCATATTAAAAAAATCTAATGGCTTCCAATGATGTTTTCTATAAAGCCAATACATCATATTTGTGTTGCCATCAGATTTTATTAGTTTTTTATTTCTTCAATATTTTTTTGTTTTTCTTCTTCACTGTAGCCAGATAATGCACTTATTTTATTTGCTATATCTGTAATTTCACCAGCTAAAAACAACTTTTCATACATATCAAATGGAGTAGTTGCATTAAACTTTTTAAGTAAATTAGTATCTGCCAAATTTGGTTCTTTTATTCCTTCATTTAATGTAAGCATCTGCATTTTATATAAATCTATATTTTTACTTTTTCCCTTTATATTAATAGCTGTTGTTTGAATTTCAGAATATCTTTTAGCTGGAATAGATTTTAAGGTAAGTACAAATTTTTCTCCCAAAACTTTACTTAATCTTTCAACTTCATATTCTTCTGTTTTTTCCGCCAATACTTCATCTACATCACTATTTAATAATACATCAACTAAACTCATTCTTCTTATCTCCTTTAAAAATAAAATAATTACAAATATATTAAGCGTTAGCAGTAACAGGCACTTCAAAGTCTGTAAAAGTAAAATCATAATCATCTTCTGTAAGTTTTTTAGCTTCCCAATCCATAAGTGTAAGTTTATCAAAGGTTGCGTCACGAATAATCACTTCTTCACGTCCAACTGCATCTGGATCATCAAGTTTTGCACGAATTGTAACAACTGTTTGACGCCCCTTACGAATATTATCTGCCATAAGATTAATAAAATAAGAAGACACATGATTCATTTTTACATTTCCAGTACCTTCACAGCCTACAACTTTATACTGTTTAAACATGGTTTTTACTTGATTAACTTCTTCTTTTATGAGTTTAATTTCTGCTTTAAACCCTGTTACTTCTGCCATGTATTTACCTTCAATCCAAATTTCGCCCTGCGTCCCGCTCATAACACGTTGAGCTTCAAATTTATCCATAAAAGTAAACTCCTTTCTTAAATATCAAATGGTAGTTCTATATCTTCCATAGCGTCAATTATCTTAATTTTGCCTTTTAAAAATACTTTTTTCTTTGTATCTAGCTGGTTAATTTCATCATCACTCATATCTGCAAGTTCATCTTTGGTATATAGACCGTTTTGCAGCTGATAATTTTTTATTGCTTCCGTATCTAGTTCTACCGTAGAATAATTAGCTTGTAAAAGACCTTCACCTTCAAGTTCTTTTAAGATATCCAGTTATTGCAGTAATAAGTAAACATTTATTATCATAAGTATTTGCATATTTACCTATATAGCTATCCTGTGCTGTAGTTCTAATATCATCATAAATCATATCCATAATGTCTACGATTTTAATTGTTTGATAGCCTTCCTGTTTTCCTTGCGTTGTAGTAACAAGACTATTTACTGCACGACTCATTTTATATTTTGTGCCATCATACCAAATAAAAAATTCACCATTATTAACTTTTTCATCATTTTCATCAAGGTCATATTTATCACAATCAATTACTTCATTAAGTGGTGCATATGTTGCACTTATCGTAAGTGGAGTACCTGCAATAAGTCCAGCAATACGTGCAGTATATTCAGCTGGTGTATAAGTCTTTGTAGCTGTTTTTATATATTTATTACTGAAATTAATAACACCCTCATAATCTCCATCATAACCTGGCATTACTATTTTCATTTTTTTATATTTATTTTCTCGATAACTTTTTACCCATGTGAGTAATGTTTCAAGTTGATCTGCTTCTACTGTAGGAATAGATAAATAATCAAATCTTTCTGTAGCTATTTTTTTTAGACTATCCTGCCATTTATCAGTGCCTTCTTTACCTTTAGCTTGTAAATAGACTTTAATTCTATATGGTGTCGTTACATATCCCAATAAACATTTTGTAATATAATCTTTATTATTTTCACTAAGAATAGATGGTATATCGTCTGCTGTATATATTACAAAAGGATTTTCAATAGCTTCTGAAGCTGTTTCTATACCACAAACAGCTTCACCACAAATAGCACTGCCTACTATAGCATTTTTATTTGTAGTAAGTTCATCAATAATAGATTGTTCTTCTTCTAAAATTAAAGCTACAATACCACGTTTACTACGTTCAATTGCTGCAATGCCTGCTTCTTTAAAAGATACAATCACATTTGGCATTCCTAATTTTGCCATATTGCCCTCTCTCCTTCATTTATTTTTACTTTTAACTGCATTTCTTCCATTAAATCAGCTTGTTTCATTGGTCTTATAATTTGCTCCAAATAATCCATCTTTATTATCATTTGGATAATATCTTGTTCTTCCCCCACTCGGTCAATAGTAAATTCATTCACATGAATATATCTCTTTTTTAAAGGTATTCCTCTTTGAAAAAGCATTTGAAGTCTATCCATAACATCAGCATAATGTATTTCATTTTTATCAGTATCTTTCGGGAAATATGTCAATATAATAGACAATCTTTTCTTTGTTATATTTTTAGTCTGTGGGATATTTGTACATAAACATTTAATAAAAAAGCACGGTTTAGCGAAATCTTCTAAGATTTCATCACTATAAACCGTGCTTTTAAATTCTGCTTTCAGCATTCTGCCAATTTGATTTAAGATATCTATCTGTTTTACTACATCAGCCATCTAATTTATCTTTTACCCGCTTATATACACCTTTCCACATATATTCTTGTAAATCATCTTGCTGTTCATCTATGGTTTTTTGCAGAAAATGTTTTCCTTGTACAAAGCCTTTTTCATGTCCCTTTTTATCCATTATTTTATGTCCTCTATCAACTAGATGAAAATGTGGTGCAGTGGAATAAATATTAGCATGAATATCCTTGCCATAGCCTTCAATTTTCTTTTTCCAACTTTTATTTAATTTTCCTTTATGGTCGTTCCCACTATCTGGACTATTTGTTTTTAAAGCCCTAACCATGCGATTAGCACCACGATTTAAAACAATTTCAACATCATCTGGAAAATTCTTTTGCACCGTCTGCAACCTACCAATAAATTCTTCGAAACTAATTCCCATCACTAGCACCTGATTTCTTTATGCTACACATTAATTCTAGTTTTATATGCGATTCATAAGGATCTATGACATTTTTTATTTCATATAGATTATTTCTATATTTAACTAACATAGAATTATCTATATTTTTTCGATAGCGAATAGTTATTTTACTTAAATCTTCGGTTTTTTCTTTGTATTGCTCATAATAAGCTCTACCTCTAAGAGGTTCAATTCTTGCCCATACTTTCAAAAATGGCATTAATTTTTTCTGCGTCAAATTATACGGTGTTTCAACATCTTCATATTTTAAAATTGTTACACGTTTATCTAATGTACCAATTTCTTCAATATTAATCATGATGTTTCACTTCCTAACGGTTTATAATACTGTGCCAAAGAAATATGCGTAATTATAGCTTCTATAGAGTGTGGTAGATTGTTTACATTGGTTTTTGTAGAAAAAACACTTCTATTTTCATACCAGTGTGCTACCAGCATTTTAACAGCCAAGACAAAAAGCTGGCTGTTATCACTATACTTTTTTCCGGTAGTCTGCTCTAAATAATCAGTAGCAGCTTCGATTAAACTTCCTATGAGTTCATCATCTTCAGTTAAATCTTCATCAATTCGCAAATAATCTTTTGTTTGTTTTAGTGTAACAGCCATATTAAATTACTCCTTAACTAGCAGAATAAGTACCTGTAATAGAAGCTGTACTTTCATCATCAAGATGAGCTGTACCTGTAATAGTTCCGCCAGTAATAGTAAGTTCTATACTTGTTATCTTTGCACCAGTATCTCCTTTTGCTCCAGCTGTTCCTTGCTCACCTGTCTCCCCTTTTGGACCTTGCTGTCCAACATCACCTTTTTCTCCTTGAGGACCTTGTTCTCCATCTTTTGGTTTATCAATATAAGTTAACTTTCCATCAGCACCTAAAGATAAAATCTGCCCTTGACTACCCTCTATTTCTGGTTTATCTAATTTATCTTCAATTGCATTTTCATGTGTTTCAAGTGCAGTTTCAATTTTATTCATATTTTCAGCATTTACTGGAGTTTCATTATTTACCCAATTAGTTTTTGTATACATAATTATTTACCTCACTTTTATTTATCTTTCTTTTCCTACAATTGTTTGCCCCACTATTGCCTTACCTACTATTGCAGGTGTGGGGCTATTACTCTCCCGCTTTCACCAGTTTAACAAGGCTATCATAGATAATAGGTTTACCATCGCACACCATAATCATTTTGCGGATAATGTCATCAGTGTCATTATCTTCATAAGTTTTAATACCAATCTGGAAATTGGTATTAAGCGTATAATCGGCAAAATTATAAAGAAACGCAAATACTTTACCAGCACCTAAACTTTCATTAAAGGTATCAATATAGTTTGTAAGTTTTACTGTTCTACCAAGTAAAATACGTTCAGGTTTTCCGCCAATACCATAATTTACACGTGCAATAGGCTGTCCGTTTTTATCTACCATTCCTATAAACTGCATAAAGGTCTTTTTAGTCATAACCCAAACCGCACCATTTTCATATTCCATAGGAAGTTCTGCTTCAGCATTTATAAGCGTCTGATAATCAAGTGCAGATACTTCAAGCTTCGCACCTTTGCTATCGTCTGTAAGAATACCTGTTGGTTGACCACTTCCTGTGCCAGAAATAATCGCCATTTCCAGTGCTTTTGCCATTGCTTCTACGATATTTTTAACAAGAGTTGTTTCAAAGGCACTATATGCCATATTTTCTGTTTCTAAAGTAACAGCTACAGCACAACGTAATTTAAAATGTCCAAAAGTAATTGTGCCACTAAGCGCTTTTTTCTGTTTATCAGAGCCAGCTCCTTCTGCTACCCATGTAGCTGTAGGTTTTACACTAGCTGTTGGAATTACCATACCTGTTTTATAAGCTGTACGTGTTACAAGTGGCAAAATCATACCGTATGCTTCAAGTTTTTCAATAATTTTATTGAGTGTAACAGGTGGCACCAATGCACCGATATCTGTTGTAGCAGTTACTTCATCACTTCTAAATTCTTTAGGCAATCTTTCACCACGACAAACATAATTCATAAATGCCTGTCTATATTCTTCACTATCATAGATATTGGCTTTTACTGGTTTAGCTGTATTAGTTCTTGTTGTCATTGTACCCATACCATCAATAATTGTTTGACGTCTACGAATTTCTTTTTCTTCTTCATCAAGTTCTCGGAGTTCTTTTTCAATATCATCGAAATTGATATTTTTATTGCCCTCATCACTTAATAAAGAACGAATTTCTTCTTTTCTTTGCAAAATTTCTTCTAATCTTTTGTTCATATTCTTTCTCCTTTGCATAAAAAAAGCACGTCTAACCGTGCATTACAAATAAGTCATTAAATATAATTTTTTTCTTCTTTTTTCTTCTTGTAAATCCTTTTCTAGGTCCACAAAATATTCTTTACTTCGTGCCTGTATAGATGTTCCATCATATGCTGGAAAATCTACAACCGCCACATCATAAATTTTATCAAAAGCAGTTATTGTACGTGTATAAATCTTA
>ERZ791577.636-NODE-636-length-21410-cov-17.269679_pt1 | contig 21410 bp, 19 predicted proteins | sample MGYA00509969_ERZ791577 | MGnify/ENA primary metagenome ERZ791577 (study PRJEB30046, sample SAMN00791917) | human gut metagenome | study: EMG produced TPA metagenomics assembly of the A metagenome-wide association study of gut microbiota in type 2... | reverse complement strand
TAGCATTATTACCAAAAGTACAATTTCTATCAAAGTCATTTAATTCACAAGCTCTTTGATAATCTTCATAGCTTATATATTGGTCATTCATTTATTACATCCCTCCCCAAGACTATTATTATTTCTAATATATTCAATTTCTCTTATGCTTTGACAAGGCATATAAGGGCTTACAAGCTCTGGAAAAATAGTTCCCATTTTTAAGCCAACATCAGGTGTAAAAACTTTATTCATTTTTTGAATAGGAACATAACTTTGTGCAAGCATAGGAATATCTGGAAATACAGACTCTGTATCCATATCAAAACCACAGTCACAGTTATTTTGAGGCATTGTACATAAATTTGCACAATCAGACTGAGCTGTTGTTACTATGTTAGTATCTTCATCACAAAAATCATCCATCATATCAATATTCATATTATTGTTCATCATAGACATAGAATTTTTATGACAACATTTTCTACTACTATAATCATTCATACATAATCCTCCTTTGTTTGATTATATAATACATAATATGTGTTATCACCCCAAAAAGTTACAATAGCAACTAAAAAATGGGCAAGTTCGTGAAGAATTTTTTTAATAAAAAATGAGAACAACCACAAAAATTAGAATTAATATTGAAAATTATGTAAAGTTATGATATAATTACATTCGACGTCGTCAAAGAATGACGTGGTGATGTCATTTCATAGAAAGTTTCAAAGAGCATTGGAGGAAGGAATACGAATGAAAAAAATTTTGACTGTTGTTTTGACTGTCATTCTCACATTTAGCACTTTGCTGATGTCGACAATGACAAAGGCAGTAGCAACAACAGCAATGGCGACCAATACACATACTATATTGCTTGGTGATGCAGATTCTGATGGGAATCTGAATTCCACAGATGTATGGTATATCATGTACTACATCGCCCTAGTTGGAGTTGGCTACTCTAAAGAGGAAGCTCATACACGGTTAGGCATCGAATTTGATGAAAAAATCTTCGATGTTGACCGAAATGAAAAGGTTGACTCAACAGATGTGTTCTATTTAATGGTGTATATCGCCAAATCTGGAGCAGGTCAAGATGCAACTTGGCCACCAGCACCAGAAAAAATATACACTGATGACATTCTGGTGTTCAATCCTGTGAAAGGAGTTGAAACCTGGAATCTCAGATCAGCTCCGTCACTGGAAGCAAATGTTGTAACCAAAATGACTGCGGGTGAAACCTGCAAAGTAATCAAAATTATGCCAGAAAATTGGTATGAAGTTGAATACTTTGGCTACGATTTGTATCTGCAAATTACACCAGATTCAGAAAACCTTTTCTACGTAAATCCAATTTCACAAACAAGTACGATAACCGAAACAACGACAACCAATACAGAAGAAACAACAACTACAGGGAAAACGACAAAACTTACAACAGAATCTACAATAACTATGACGAAGTCTGAGACAACAACATTTGTTACTACAAAAACGAAAACTACAACCGCAACAACTACAACCGAAACAACTGCTGAATCCACGACAACTGTAAAAACAACGGATAATTCCACGACAACATCCACAGAATTCACAACAACATCTGTTACTACAACTGAAAAGTTGCAGTTAGGAGATATTGTAACACCAACAGAAACTGTCAAGTTGACAAACTCAAATGGTGAAATTATTGTGGAGGCTGGTGAACATATCACAATAGTAGCTGTAAATGAAAGCAACAAATATATTGTAATATACCAGAAACGGCTGTATGAATTAGACGAGATTGCTCACTTGAATAAGGTTGAGCATAAGTACCAGGAAAAGCAACTTTCGAACGTAGAAGAAATTGAAGAAGGAGATATATTGAAATTTACAGGTAACACCTGGTATATTAGAGATAAGTCTCAGTCTGCAGTTGGTACGTTGAAGAAAAACGAACTTTTTGTGGTTATGGAAAAAAATGAAAATATACTCACTATAATCACATCTGAAGGAACCGTTGGCAACATTTTCTGCATTGCAGACAAATATTGTGTAATGGAGTAAAACAAACTAATAGAAACTTTTTATGAAGAGAGAGCTCATGTATGAGCTCTTTTTTTTATAGAAAATGGTTCAAAAACCATTGAATATTATGTAAAATTATGATATGCTAATAAAGTAACTCAATAATATTTTGAGTATGTGCATTCATAAGGGTTTCAACAAGGAGGAAAGCAAATGAAAAGATTTGTGATTGCATTAATAAGTTTGGTGGTGTCGTTATTGCTAGTGGTTCAGCCATTTTCTGCTTTAGCAGATAGTAACAACGATGTTATTGTTGGAGATGTAAATGAGGATGGGTACATCACAACAAGTGATGTCTTGTCGTTAATGATCTACTTGGCAAATGAGGGGGTTGGCAATCCAGTTGAAAAATTGGATATGATGCGAGCTGATGTAGATAAATCGGGGGAGTTAGATTCTTTGGATGTGTTTTACATCTTGTTGTATATAGCACAAACTGGGGCTGGTGTAAAAAATGTAGTATGGCCACCAGAATTAAGTGGAACGACAACATTACCCCAAGAAACAATTCCAGCATCACCCGAGGAAGAAACTACAACTCGAGAAACTACTATGACATTGTCTGAAACAACATCTGTTGAATTTGCTGATGATAGTAACATAGCTGTTGGAGATATATTCATGTTTGTTGGTCCAAACTGGAATGTACGTTCCACTCCCGAAACAGATTTTAATGGTAATATCGTTAAAATTTTGCAGGAAGGAGACTGCTTTAAAGTCGTGACAGTTTGGCAAACCGATTATTGGGTTGAGATTGAGTTTGAGGGAGAAAGAGGGATGTATGTCCAGATGAACCGGATGAAGTATTTTCAAAAAATAAAAAATACTTCAACAACGGAAACTGATGTGATGACAACTCAAACTACAACAACTCAAACTACAACAACAAAAATGACAACAGCAGTAAAAACAACCACTTCCACAACGACCACTTCCACAACGACAGCAAATACTAAAAACAAATATCAAATTGGAGACGTTGTACAGTTCTCTGGTAAATCATGGAATTGTCGGAAGGATATTGGAGGAGAAATAATTGACAAAGTAACACACAATGGGACTTTTGTGATTATTAGAAATGTAACGTCAAATTGGTATGAAATATCATATAGTGGCAAAATTTCCTATATAGATTTGGCTCAGTACTGGTATTTTTCTAAAACTGGTACTTTAAGCGAATGTAAAATAGATGCTGATGTTACAGTTGGCGATATTTTGCGATTCATATCCTACGAATTCGGTAGTACCCTCCTTTAGCGTAATCCAGTCACCGGTCTCTATGGCGGCGGCATTGCGGGCACGCTGTTTCTGCTGCTGCATTTCGGCGTCAAACTCCTTGATGTCGGCAGTCATGCCGTTTTCGCGGAGAATCAGTTCCGTCAAGTCGAGCGGGAAACCGAAGGTATCATATAAGGTAAAGGCATCCTTTCCGCTGATTTCGTTCTTGCCGGCGGCTTTGGCGTCTGCCATGGTCTTTTCCAGCAGGCGGATACCTGTCTCCAAAGTGCGGAGGAAGGAGTCTTCTTCTTCCTTGATAACTTTGGCAATCAGTTCCTTCTGTGCATCCAGTTCGGGATAAGCGGCGCCCATGTTCTCGATGAGTACGGGGAGGAGCTTGTACATGAATGCCTGCTTCTGTCCGAGGAACGTGTAACCGTAGCGCACGGCACGGCGGAGGATACGACGGATGACGTAACCTGCCTTGGCATTGCTCGGAAGCTGTCCGTCGGTGATGGAGAAGGCGATGGTGCGGATGTGGTCGGCAATTACACGCATGGCGATGTCCGACTTCTCATCTTCGCCATACTTCTTGCCTGCCATGTCTCCGATGGCTTTCAGTATCGGTTGGAATACGTCGGTGTCGTAGTTGGAGGTCTTTCCTTGCAGTGTGCGCACCAGTCGCTCGAAGCCCATGCCGGTGTCGATAACCTTGGCGGGAAGTCCTTCCAGGCTGCCGTCCGCCTTGCGGTTGAACTGCATGAACACGAGGTTCCAGATTTCAATCACCTGCGGGTGGTCTTTGTTCACCAGCTGGCTGCCGGGTACTTTGGCCTTCTCTTCTTCCGAACGGGAGTCCACATGGATTTCCGAACACGGACCGCACGGTCCCGTATCACCCATTTCCCAGAAGTTATCGTGTTTGTTGCCATTCAGAATGTGGTCTTTCGGCAAGAACTGCTCCCAGTAAGAAGCGGCTTCGTTGTCGCGTTCCAGTCCTTCTTCGGCGCTACCTTCGAATACGGTGGCGTAGAGGTCTTTGGGGTCGAGTTTCAATACATCCACCAGATACTCCCATGCCCAGGAGATGGCTTCCTTCTTGAAGTAGTCGCCAAACGACCAGTTGCCCAGCATCTCGAACATGGTGTGGTGGTAGGTATCGTGACCCACTTCCTCCAGGTCGTTGTGCTTTCCGCTTACGCGAAGGCATTTCTGCGAGTCAGCAACTCTTTTGTATTTCGCCGGGTGGTTGCCCAAAATAATATCTTTAAACTGGTTCATTCCCGCATTGGTGAACATCAACGTGGGGTCATCCTTAATCACCATCGGGGCCGAAGGCACTATCTGGTGACCTTTACTTTCGAAGAAACTCTTGAAAGAGTCTCTGATTTCGTTTGCAGTCAACATACTCTCTATTGATTTATCTGATTCTAATTTGATTTACCTTCTCTTGTCGTTTTTTGCCCGTTTCTTACTACTAACTACTTGCTACTTAGTCTTAATATTCTTGAAAAAACTGTGCAAAGATAGCTTGTTTTTATTACTTTTGTCGCATTGACAAGCGAAATATTTCCTAAGATGCGCAAAGTTTACTACATTTATAATCCCCAGACGCAGACGTACGACCGTATTTATCCTACCGTGAGGCAGCGGGCGCTGAGCATTCTCCGCCGTTTGTTCATCGGTATGGGGCTGGGTGCGGGCAGTTTCATCGTATTGCTGCTTATCTTCGGCTCTCCGTCGGAGAAGGAGTTGCGAAAGGAGAACAGCAAACTGCAGGCGCAGTACAACGTCCTCTCCCGCCGGCTGGACGAGGCTATGGGAGTGCTGCAAGACATACAGCAGCGTGATGACAATCTGTACCGGGTGATTTTCATGGCCGACCCTATTCCTTCTGCCATCCGTCAGGCTGGATACGGCGGTACCAACCGCTATGAGCATCTGATGGATATGGCTAACTCCGACTTGGTTATCAATACCACGCAGAAAATGGATATGATTAGCAAGCAACTCTATATCCAGTCCCGCTCCTTTGACGATGTGGTGGAGATGTGCAAGAATCATGATGAAATGCTGCGCTGCATTCCTGCCATACAGCCGGTTTCCAATAAAGACCTCCGTAAGACCGCTTCGGGTTACGGTACGCGTATCGACCCCATTTATGGTACCAGCAAGTTCCATGAGGGTATGGACTTTTCGGCTCCCCAGGGCACGGATGTCTATGCCACGGGAGATGGCACCGTGGTGCAGATGGGCTGGCAATCGGGCTATGGCAACAGAATTGTGATAGACCACGGCTTCGGTTATCAGACGGTGTATGCACACTTGCGCGATTTCCGGACGAAGTTGGGCAAGAAAGTGGTACGTGGTGAGGTCATTGGCGGGGTAGGCAGTACGGGCAAGAGTACTGGTCCGCACTTGCACTACGAAGTACACGTTAAGGGAAAAGTTGTGAATCCCGTCAACTACTACTTCATGGATCTCAGTGCCGAGGATTATGACCGCATGATACAGATTGCGGCGAACCATGGTAAGGTGCTTGATTGACGGATGATTTATAGAGAAAGGATTACATCATGCTGAATACAGATAAGAATTTAAAGTTATATTACTCCATCAGCGAGGTGGCTGCCATGTTCGATGTCAACGAATCACTGCTCCGTTTCTGGGAAAAGGAGTTTCCGCAACTCAATCCGAAGAAGGGGGGGCGGGGAATACGCCAGTACCGTAAGGAGGACATTGAGACAGTGAAACTTATCTATCATCTGGTGAAGGAGCGCGGAATGACCTTGCCCGGCGCCCGCCAACGGATGAAAGACAATAAAGAAGCTACGATACGCAACTTTGAAATCGTAGATCGCCTGAGAGCTATCCGCGAAGAACTGGTAGGCATGAAACTGGCATTGGATGAGTTTACTTACGAGGATGTGGAGAGCTTGAAGGAAAATATTCAAGGACTGAAGTAGAATAAATACCGCTCCGTTTATTCCTCTACTCTCGTCACTTGTTTTATATTCTGTATCTGCTTCAGGTTATTGCAGATAGTGCGCACGTCGTCCACATCGTGTACATAGAGTTGTATCTTTCCTTCGAAGATACCGTCGTTGGTTTCGATGGTCAGTTTACGGATATTCACGTTGAGCTGGCGGGAGATGACTTGAGTTACTTCGTTCAGCAATCCCATGCTGTCTATACCTTTTATATATATGGTGACGAGGAACGACAAATCCTTGTGAGTGTCCCACTCGGTGGCGATGATACGGTTTCCGTAGCTACTCTTAAGGCGGGTGGCAACGGGGCATTGGCGCTTGTGGATGACAACACGGTTTTGCTCGTCGATGTATCCCAGTACGTCGTCACCCGGAATGGGATGGCAACAGTCGGCCATAATATAGTTCTTTGAGATGGTCTCTTCCGTCAGCTTCAGAATCTGCTTAGTGTTGATTTTCTCTTGCGGTGTTTTCTCTTCCGGTTGTTCTTTGGCATCCTTGTTGTCCTTGTTACCGAAGGAGAAGGTCAGGAACTTCTTCCAGTTGCTGTTCTGCTTTTCCTTGAACACGTTCTTGTCGGCATCGCCCAGCACAACCCGTTTGTTGCCGATGGCAACGAGCAGCTCGTCGCGGGTGTGGAAGCCGTGCAGCCTGGTCAGCTTGTCCAGAGCAGCATCATCCATACGTATATCCTCGTTTTTGAAGAATTCGTTCAGTATGGTTTCACCTTCTTTCTGATAGGCTTTCGCCTCTTTGCGCAGGATGGCGGCAATCTTGGCGCGGGCGCGGGCGGTGGTGGCATACACTTCCCACTCCGGCTGCACGCGTTGCGATTTGGAGGTCAATATCTCTACCTGGTCACCGCTTTGCAGTTTGTGGCTTAGGGGAACCAGTTTGTGGTTTACCTTGGCGCCGATGCAGTGGCTGCCGATGTCGGTATGCAAGGAGAAGGCAAAGTCCAGTGCCGTAGAGTTCTGCGGCATGGTCTTGAGGTCGCCTTTCGGGGTGAAGACGAAAATTTCCGATGCAAACAAGTTCAGTTTGATGGTATCGAGAAAATCGATGGCGTCCGGTTGTGGGTCGTCCAGAATTTCCTTGATGGTACGCAACCATTTCTCCAGTTCGCCTTCATCTTCGCTGCCTCCGCCTTCTTTGTATTTCCAGTGGGCGGCAAAGCCTTGTTCGGCAACGTCATTCATGCGTTCACTGCGGATTTGTACTTCAATCCATTGCCCGTTGTTACCCATAAGGGTGACGTGCAGGGCTTGGTAGCCGTTGGCTTTGGGATGGCTCACCCAGTCGCGCAGGCGGTCAGGGTGGGGCTTGTATATCTTGGATATGGAGACGTAAATGTCGAAGCAGTCGTTTAGCTCTTCCTCTATATTGCGGGGCTCGAAGATGATGCGGACAGCAAGCAAATCATAGATTTCCTCGAAGGGGACATGCTTGGTCTGCATTTTGTTCCAGATGGAGTAGATGGACTTTACACGGGCAAGGATACGGTATTTCAGTCCCATTTTGTCCAGTTGCGCCCGTATCGGAGCGGTGAACTCATTGAATACCTTGTCGCGCTCCACGGCGGTGGCTTCCAGTTTCTCTTCTATCTCGTGGTACTCTTCCGGATGTTCGTACTTGAAGCTCAGGTTTTCCAGTTCTGTCTTGATTTTGTACAAGCCGAGGCGGTTGGCGAGCGGGGCATAGATGTAGAGTGTTTCGCCTGCAATCTTGAACTGCTTGTTGGGCAGCATGGAGCCGAGTGTACGCATGTTATGCAGACGGTCGGCTATCTTGATGAGGATAACCCGGATATCGTCGGACATGGTGAGCAGCAGCTTCTTGAAGTTCTCTGCCTGCGCCGAGGCACGGTCGCCGAAGATACCGCCGGAAATCTTTGTCAGCCCGTCTACAATCTGGGCGATTTTGGGACCGAAGATGTTTTCAATATCCTCTACGGTGTAGTCGGTGTCCTCCACCACATCATGCAGCAATGCCGAGCATATGGAAGTAGACCCCAGTCCTATCTCATTACAGACAATCTTTGCCACAGCAATGGGGTGCATGATGTAGGGCTCGCCGGAACGACGCTTAATGCCCTTATGCGCCTGGTTGGCAAAGTTGAATGCTTTGGTTATTATTTCGACGCGCTTGCGGTGCTTGGTGGCCAAATAGTCGTTCAACAGTTCTTGGAATGCCTGTTCGATCATTTCCTCTTCGGCTTTTTCCTTTTCCTTCTGACTTATATTTTCTTCCATATACTGCTTTCTCCTTTCTTCACTTCACTTTTTGCAAAAATAAGCAATTTTCAACACCGGGCAAGCGTTTATGTCTTTATTTATAAATCTTCAAGCGCTTTCCTGCGGAGATTCTGGTACTGCGCAATCCATTCCAACTTTTTAACTGATTGACAGTGACGCCGTATTTCCGTGCAATGCTGCCGAGATTCTCGCCACTGCGTATCTTGTGGTAGGTGACATTCCCCGTAGCGGTACTGCTTTTGCTGCTGCTGCTACGTGCTGCCGAGCGTGTATTGGAAACGGCCACGACTCTGCGGTTCTTGAACAGCTCGTTACTGCGGTGGGCATAGATGGTGTCTTGCTTGTCAATGAAGGCACTGATGTAGTTGATGGGGAGGCGTAGCGTCTGCGGCTTGCTCTCTCCGGGGATGATGCTTTTCTTGAATTGGGGATTCAGGCTCTTTATCTGGTCCAGGCTGATGCCGCATAGGTCGGAAATCTGCTCGAAATGAAGGTTACGGCTTACTTGCACCGTATCGGTTGCTTCCGGAATGTCGGTTTCCATGGGGCAGATGTTGTGCTTGCAGTAGTAGGTCATTACGTAGTTGGCGGCAATGAAGGCGGGCACGTAGCCGCGTGTCTCTTTGGGCAGATAGTTGTAGATTTCCCAATAATCGGTTTTCCCTCCCGAGCGGCGGATGGCTTTGTTGATGGTGCCCGGACCGCAGTTGTAGGCGGCAATCACCAGGTTCCAGTCTTTGTAAATGTCATACATGTCCTTCAGGTAGCGTGCTGCCGCCCAGGTCGCCTTTATCGGGTCACGGCGTTCGTCTACGAGGCTGTTGCTTTCCAGTCCGTATATCTTTCCGGTGGCGAGCATAAACTGCCATAGTCCGCAGGCTCCCGCGCGGGATACGGCAGAAGGGTTGAGAGCAGATTCTATGATGGGCAGGTATTTCAGCTCGAGCGGCAGGCCGTAGGCATCCAGCGCTTCTTCGAAGATGGGCATATAGAAGTTGCAGGCGCTCAGCATGAAGGCAACCTGGTTGCGCAGACGTCCGGCATACATGTCGATGAACTTGCGCACAATCTCGTTGTATGGCATTTCCATGACGGTCGGCATGCGCGACAACCGGTCTATGTATACAGAGTCACTGAACATCGGGTTTACGGTAGAGGTGCTGCAGTCTTTTCCCAAGTCTATGTAATTCTTGGCTTTCCAGTCATTGAGCAGGCTGTCCAGCGGATAGGTCATGCTTTTGGGCAGCTCGATGGATTCCTGGCGTTCCGTGCCGTTTTCGCGGATAAGCACTTCCACGCTTTCTTGCGCATGCATGGCCGGAGCGGTGAAGAGGGCGCAAAACAGAAGCGAGGAACCGAGAATAATTCTTTTCATATATATGGCCTTGTGTGTCATTAGGTAATAATTTATGCTTTAATTTTCGTTTTTAGAATCGGAAACTGCATTGCACTCCGACGTTCTTATTAGAGGAACCAGTCATCTGGCTGTTGATTATGGCAGGTTCCACTTTCATGCTGAGGTCGGGGGTGATGTCAAAGTTGGACAGCTCTGCGTCTACGTATGCGTCGACAACGGACAGCAGGTATACACCGATAAAGGCGAAGATGCTCAAGTCGCGGTATCGTCGGAAGGTATCCTTACGCTTCCGTAGTGTCTCCGTCAGCTGGCTTTCGGTATAGTTATAGTTGGGAGGCAGCAGGTCGGTAATGGTACTGGAGTTGAAATTACCATTTACGGCATCCTTGTAGGCGGCCGAATAGTCCTTATACATCTTGCTGTTCCACGTAAGGGCATAGGCACAACCGGCAAATCCTCCATAGAAGATGGGCAGTTTCCAATACTTGCGGTTGTAAATTTGTCCACCGCCGGGAATGACGAGGGCAAGCCAGGTGGCTTTTGTGGGATTAGGTACCCACCTTTTGGGGTCGATGGCCTTTTGCAGACTGTCTGTAGGCACGGGCTGTTCCTTCAGGTCGGGGCTGGCAGTCATTTCCAGCATCTTCCGCTTGTTTTCGGCTGCAAGACTGTCGGCAACAGTGAGGCTGTCCCGGTTCACCACGGTGTTGAGTGTATCGGTCTGATGCCGCTGCGCACGCTTGGAAGCGGCACGTGGACGGTCCTGACCATACATAGCAATCCCTGCCATCTGTAAAAAACAGAGCAGCAGGGCAATGGCTAACTGATATATTCTTCCTTTTTTCCTCATTTATTTCTTCAGCGTATCAAGAATGCCGATGATACGTTCCAATTCTTCTTCGTTATTGAACGGGATACTGATTTTACCTTTTCCTTTCTCCGAGCAGGTTAGCTGCACCTTGGTACTGAAAAAGCCCGAGAGCTGTTGTTTCAGCATATTGAATTCTTCGGGCAGTTTGGCGCGCTTGGGGGCAATCTTACGACCACCGCTCTTCACGCTTTCGCCTTCACTCAGTGACTTTACGATTTCTTCCACTTTGCGTACGGAATACCCGTGCTCCAGGATTTCTTCGAAAATCTTCACTTGCAGTTTGGGATCGCCAAGCGTTACCAAAGCGCGGGCATGTCCCATGTCTATCTGCTTGTTCTGCAGTCCCATCTGGACGGGGGCGGGCAGTTTGAGCAGGCGCAGGTAGTTGGCAATGGTGGTACGCTTCTTACCTACGCGTTCGCTGAGGCGTTCCTGCGTCAGTCCGTATTGTTCCAACAGATGCTGGTAAGCGAGGGCTATTTCTACGGAGTTCAAGTCTTCGCGCTGTATGTTTTCGATGAGCGCCATTTCCATGACGTTCTCGTCATCTGCAGTGCGGATATAGGCAGGGATGCTTGTCAGTCCGGCAAGCTGCGAAGCACGGAAACGACGCTCGCCGGCGATAATCTGGTATTCGTCGTCGCTAAGCTTGCGCAGGGTGATGGGCTGTATGATGCCGATTTCGGAGATGGAATCGGCTAACTCCTGCAACGCAACCGGATCGAATTCATGACGGGGCTGGTTGGGATTGACCGTAATCTTCGACAGCTCTATCTCATTGATAGAGGAGGAGCCTTCGGTCTTTACTTCATCCATGGAGAAGAGGGCGTCCAGCCCGCGTCCTAATGCATTTCTTTGTGCCATCTGTTTATTTACTATTTGACGATTTACAATTTACAATTTAACCATACGGGATGATTTGTTTGTGCATTGTAAATATGGTATTTATCACTAATCATTAATCACTAACCACTATAATCACTTCTTTTCGTTTCTGCTTATCAATTCCTTGGCAAGTGCCATGTGGTTTTTGGCTCCGGTTGAGTCTGCGTCATAGAGAATGGTGGGCAGGCCGTAGCTGGGAGCTTCGCTCAGTTTCACATTGCGCTGGATGACGGTGTTGAATACCAATTCCTGGAAGTGGCGTTTCACTTCATCGTAAATCTGGTTGGCCTGGCGCAGGCGCGAGTCGTACATCGTCAGCAGGAAGCCTTCGATTTCGAGGGCAGGGTTCAGCTTGGACTTGATGATTTTAATGGTATTCAGCAATTTGCTGATGCCTTCCAGTGCAAAATATTCCGCTTGTACGGGGATGATTACCGAATCGGCGGCAGTCAGTGCGTTGACCGTAATCAGACCCAAAGACGGGGAACAGTCTATCAAGATATAATCAAACTCATTCTTCAGCGGAGCGAGTACTTCTTTCAGTATCTTTTCGCGGTTTTTCAGATTGAGCATCTCTATTTCGGCACCTACCAGATTGATGTGGGAGGAGATTACCTTCAGTGTGTCTATCTCCGTGTCATGAAGGGCCTCGCGTACGTCTGCACGGTCAATAATGCACTCGTAGATAGTACATTCCGACTGCTTGATGTCCACACCCAATCCTGAGGAGGCATTGGCCTGCGGGTCGGCATCTACAACGAGCACTTTCTTTTCAAGCGTGGCGAGTGAGGCTGCGAGGTTGATTGTCGTCGTAGTCTTGCCTACACCACCCTTTTGGTTAGCCATAGCAATTATTTTTCCCATAATCTCAATATTTATTGGCAGCGAAATAAGTGATAATTCCGGATAGCGCCTACAAATTTGGAGAAAGATTGCAAAAACGGTTGATAAGTCGGCTGTTTTGTTAATAACTCACAGACGTTTACCGCTGTTTTTCTTCTTGTAAATTGCGCGTAAAGCGTTCTTTCTCTGTTTAGTGGGCAAATATACGTATTTATCTTGAAATGAAGCTGATTTTTTGTCTCGCTTGCAGAAGATTAAGATTTGTAAACCAATGGAAGACATTGGCTTGGACTATTCTCTCTACTTGCATGAGATGTACATCTCGTGTTGTTTGAAACGTGCATCTCATGTTGCTCGAGATGTACATCTCATGCAGATGGACTACCGTGTGGAAGATGGTCGGGGGATAAGTTGTTCCCGGGCGGAAGGAGAGGGGCTGGTGTCAGACCAAGGCTTTGACGAACTCCCAGCAGAAGTACGCACACATCACACATTTCACTACTGTGCCCAGCAAGAATCCAAGCAGCGAGCCCAGCCCCGATTTCAAGGCCTGGTCTGTCTTGCTGCCTCCCATCAGTTCGCCGGCAAAGGCTCCGAGAAAGGGGCCGAGGATGATGCCCCAAGGCATGAAGAACAACCCTACGATGGTGCCTATGAGGCAGCCGCGCGTTCCCCACCGACTGCCTCCGCTGTATTTGCTGCCCAGCATCGGGACGAAATAATCCAGTATCTGTACAAGGACGACTGCTGCCAGCCATAAAAGTAACTGCGTGGTGGAAAACTGCGCCTTGTCCGTGAAATGTAGAAGCAACAAGCCTGCATAGGCTACGGGCGGTCCCGGAATCATAGGCAGGATGCAGCCTGCCAATCCGACAATCAGGCAGAGGATGCCCAAGATGATGAGAAGAATGTCCATAGGTGTATCGTTTCTGTTGGTGAAGATGACAGCGGTTGTTCCCTGCTACTCGAATCGGTTGTATATGACAATGGGGCGGGAGCGGCGTGTGCTCATCGGCGGGAACCATATATCGTCGGCTGTGAGGCCGCATTGCTTGATGGCTTCGGCGCAGTATTCCAGTCGTCCGAAGTCGGCATCGACATTGTTTGTACCGAATGTGAATTTGATTCCACGTGCTTTGGCGCGACGGATAATCTCGAAACTGGGAATCCGGTAGCGTGCATTGATTTCCAGAGCGATTCCATGTTGTTGCAATACATCCAATACGCGTTCAATGCGTCCGTCCGTCCAGTACTTGTCGTAATCATGCGCCATAGTATCGGGCAAGAAGGTAGGGTTGGCATAAATGTCGGCAGGCTCGTTGGTCAGAATCAGGACTGTTTGGTCGACAAGGTGGTCCATATACTGTTCAAGCGTAATGTCATCAAAGAGTGCTTCTTCGGCCCGGTAGATGCGCGAATTACGTCCCTTGTGGTCTATGATGGTCATGGCGTCGGTAAACAGGTAATCGAAAATCCCCAAGGCTTCCTGCGAGAAAGTTGCCGTCCATTTGCGTCCCTCACCTTGTACACCGCACAGGAATGGCATCCCTTTTACTTCATTAAAATAGTCGTACACTTCTTTGTCATCGGCCAGCATACGTCCTACGCCTCCTTCTCCAGCATTGGGGGCGACACCATAGTTGATACCGTAATTCATGGACATGGCGTGTGCCATTTCCTTCGTCAGCCCTCCTTTCAAGTGAACGTGATAGTCTATAACTGGGAAATCGTGCTGCTGTAGCCTGATTATCTCATCCGTGCGCTCGTCTACCGGAGCAAGCGTGTCGGCTTCGTTGCGTGCCTCCTTGGCAAGCCGTTCGATGGCGAGATTCCGGAATGACACTTCGCCGTGTATGCCTTGCAGGGCAATGGAACCTTGACTCAGCAGTTGCCGGGCGTGCTCCTCTGTGCGATATGGGTGTCCGGGTTCGGTATAACAAACAACTTCGGTTCCGTTAATGCAGACAATGATGTTTTGTCCGCGTACGGTTATCTCGAAGTCAAACCATTCTCCATCTTTTGCGAGTGAGCGATAGAGGTTGCGCACCGAGGCGAGTGAGCCGCTCTTGCGTGTGCCGTCGATGTCTCCGTTACGGAATATCACTTCATAACCGGACTCGCCGTCCGTATGAAAGAGGAGGCCTGCTTCGGAGCCGGGTTGTGTGAGGGCTTCTCCGGTGAGTCGGAAATTTTGGTATTCTTTGTCGTTGAAGAACTTCCGGCCTTCTGCAATGACCGGGTCTGCCGTGTGAAGCGTAGATGTCCCGTCATTCCATTGGTCAAGTGGCTCGGGAGAACTGCTCCTGCCACAGCTTGTCAGGGTTGTTAGAAACAGAATAATTGCGGCAGCTGCCGTCTCGATGCGTGCAGCAATGGTAGAATGGCAAAAAGTGTTCATTATAGCATGGATTTTATGAATGATTATATTCCAATTATTGTCGGTACAAAGTTAGCCTTTTCTGAAAATATCTTTGAATACAAAAGAATTATTATCTTTGTAGTATTCTGTTTAAAGCCTTTTTAGCTACTTTTGCACGATAATAAAAAAGAAAGTTATGGAAAATCAGAGACCTTTGATATTGATTTCCAATGATGACGGCATCATTGCGAAAGGTATTAGCGAGTTAATCAAATTCCTCCGTCCGCTGGGCGAGATTGTGGTAATGGCGCCGGATGCACCCCGCTCTGGAAGTGCGTGTGCGCTGACTGTAACGGAACCTATCCACTACCAGTTGGTTCGTAAGGATGTTGGGCTGACGGTATACAAGTGTTCCGGTACGCCGACCGATTGTGTGAAGCTGGCTTTTCATACGGTGCTCGACCGCAAGCCCGACTTGGTGGTAGGCGGCATCAACCACGGCGACAATTCTTCTGTAAACCTGCATTATTCCGGTACGATGGGCGTTGTGATAGAGGGATGCCTGAAAGGAGTGCCTTCCATCGGATTCTCCCTTTGCAACCATGAGCCGAACGCTGATTTTGAGCCTGCAGGTCCTTACATCCGCGAGATAGCCCGGCTGGTATTGGAGAAAGGACTCCCTCCGTTGACATGCCTCAATGTCAACTTCCCCGATACCAAAGAATTGAAGGGTGTGAAGATTTGCGAACAAACCAAGGGGCAATGGACCAATGAATGGGAAAACTTTGCCCATAGAGGAGATGCCCATTACTACTGGCTGACCGGCGAGTTTGAGAACAACGATGCCGAAAATGAGAAGAATGACCATTGGGCGCTTGATAACGGTTATGTGGCAATCACCCCGACCACGGTGGATGCAACGGCATACGGCTTGATTGATGAACTGAAAGCATGGTTCTGAATTAATTGACAATTATCAATTGATATGAAGTATTACTTGATTGTCGGTGAAGCTTCCGGCGACCTGCATGCCTCCCATCTGATGGCTGCATTGAAGGAGGAGGACTCGCAAGCGGAGTTCCGTTTCTTCGGAGGCGACCTCATGGCTGCAGTGGGCGGTGTGATGGTGAAGCATTACAAAGAGTTGGCGTATATGGGGTTCATTCCCGTATTGCTGCATCTGCGCACCATCTTTGCCAATATGAAGCGCTGCAAGGAGGATATTGTTGCGTGGCAGCCGGATGTGCTGATTTTGGTGGACTATCCGGGCTTTAATCTGGATATAGCCAAGTTTGTCCATGCCAACACAAGGATTCCTGTCTTTTATTATATTTCTCCCAAGATTTGGGCATGGAAGGAATACCGCATCAAGAATATTAAACGGGATGTGGATGAGCTGTTCTCCATCCTACCGTTCGAGGTGGAGTTTTTTGAAGGGAAGCACGGGTATCCGATACATTATGTCGGCAATCCGACAGTGGATGAAGTGACGGCTTTTCTTGCTTCCAGCTCAGAGACATTCGACGACTTTGTCCGGGCAAACGGACTTTCGGCCAAACCCGTTATTGCTCTGCTGGCTGGTAGCCGCAAGCAGGAAATCAAGGACAATCTGCCCGACATGCTTCGTGCGGCAGCTTCTTTTCCCGATTATCAACTGGTGCTGGCCGGTGCTCCGGGTATTTCCCCCGAGTATTACAAACGTTATGTGGGTGGGGTGGACGTGAAGATTATCTTCAACAAGACATTCCCTTTGTTGAGGCAGGCAGAGGCTGCACTGGTCACTTCGGGGACGGCAACGCTGGAAACAGCTCTGTTTCGTGTGCCGCAAGCGGTATGTTACCATACTCCGATAGGGAAGGTTATCGCTTTCCTGAAACGGCATATACTGAAAGTGAAGTACATTTCCCTGGTTAATCTCATAGCCAACCGGGAGGTGGTGAAAGAGCTGGTTGCAGATACCATGACGGTAGAGCAGGTACGCTCGGAGCTGAACCGCATTTTGTACGATAAGGAATACCGCCGTCAGATGCTCGAGGGATATGAGTATATGGCATCCTGTCTGGGAGAGGCAGGGGCACCCAAACATGCTGCCCGCGAGATGGTGGCATTACTGAGGAGGAGGGAAGAATAATCGAAAAATTAAGAATTTGTTAAAATGGGAAAAGCCGGTGCAGTAAATGCCCGGCTTTTGTATTTTCTATACAGAAACAAATGAAAAGGACTTTGATTATGAAAAAGCTACATTGGTTATTTATGGCAATATGTTTGGCAGTGATGCCCGCTTTGCAATCATGTGATGATAACGACGGATATTCTTTGGGTGATTTTACCCCGCCTTTGTGGGCCACTGTGCGTGTTACGGGAAATGCCTTTTATTTAAACTGCGATGTTTGGGGGACGCTCTGGCCGGTGAATACGGACATAGGGTGGTATGATGCCGTGGATGGGCAGCGTGTGATTACCGTGTTCAATCCTTTGTGGGACGACTATGCAGGATATGATCATGCTGTGAAGCTGCTGCGTCTGCAGAACGTTTTGACGAAAGAGGTGGAGACGCTGACTCCCGAAACCGAAGAGGAATTCGGTAATGACCCCGTGCGTATATATAAAGGTGATATTACCATCAGTGGTGGCTATATGAACATTTTTTTCATGCAGAACCTGCCATCTTCGACTGATAATAAACACCGTATCAGCCTGGTGCGTCCGCAAGAAGATGATACTTTGTATGGCGAAGATGGATACGTCCATTTGGAACTCCGCTATAACGACTATGATGACCTGACGGGACGTCGTAGTCCTGGTGCTGTCTCCTATAACTTGAACAGTCTGGACATCCCCTCTGAAACCAAAGGCATCAAGTTGAAACTCAATTCAGAAGAGAATGGAGAGGTGGAAGTAACCTTTGATTTGAAAACTGCGGGGAGTAATGAAAAGCTGACTACTAATGTGGATTTGTCCAATATGCAGTTGAAGTAAGAAAGAGTTTGCGAGAGTATATAGTTAGAAAGAGCACCCGTGATTTTGATGTCATTCATCTTGCCCGGGTGCTCTTTTTATATCTGTTTTATGTAAGTTTGGTCATGTGAGCCGTCGTTAGAACATCGTCAAGGCATATAGATAAACAACTGCTGCAGGAATTGCCATCAGGGCACTGTCGAAACGGTCGAGCATCCCTCCATGCCCCGGCAGAATGTTACCGGAATCCTTGATGCCCAATTGGCGTTTCATGAGTGATTCGGTCAGATCGCCCCAAGTGCCGAAAATGACGACAACGATTGCCAGACCTACCCATTGCCATCCTGGCATAAAAGGAAAGAAATGTGCAAAGCCAAGAGAGGAAGCGATGGAGAATATTCCGCCGCCGATGCTGCCCTCCCAGGATTTTTTAGGTGAGATACGTTCGAACAGACGGTGTTTGCCTATCAGCGAACCTACGCAATAGGCACCTGTATCGCTCAACCAGATAAATACGAAAATGGAAAGCGGTAGAATAGGGTTGTAGGTCACACTGCTCGTTTCCGGGGAATTCTGAAAAGCAAGTACGTTCAGCAGGGCAAAGGGGAGTGCCACGTACAATTGGCTTAGCATGGAGTAGGCCCAGTTACCCGTCGGATTCTTTTTCTTGAGGTAAAGTTCCGTAATCATCATGTAGAGCAATAGTCCCAAATAAGGAAGGAATACTCGTGCTCCTACAGACTGCTGGGTACAGAAACTCATCAATGCAAGGAAAAGGTAGGCTCCCCCCAATGCAGTGATGGTCTTGTTTATGCTTACTTCGCCGCTCTTGCTGACTAATTGGGCAAACTCATGTACGCTCAGTGCGCTGATAATGGTGAACAGTATACCGAACGAAAGGGGGCTGTAAAGAATACAGCCCACCAATACTATGACGAATAACACGCCGGTAACGGCACGTTGGATAAAGTTATTTTTCATGCTTTTCTTCTTCCTTGACTTCCTTTTCTGCTTCTATGGCTTTTTGCTCTTCTTCTTGCTCCGCTTTTTTCAGTTCGGCAGCAGTCTTGTTTGCACTGATTTCTTCCGAACGGGAAGCCCATGGACGTTTCCCAAAGATGTGTTCAACGTCTTCGGCAAAGATTACTTCTTTGTCAATCAGCAGTTGTGCCAGCCGGTTGTGCCCTTCTTGGTTTTCGGACAATATTTTCTTGGCACGTTCGTACTGTTCATTAACCATCTGCTTCACTTCTTCGTCAATCAATTCCGCAGTCTTTTCGCTATACGGGCGGTTGAAGGAATATTCCTCATTATTATAATAGCAGAGGTTGGGTAGTTTTTCGCTCATACCCAGATAGGCAATCATACCGTACGCCTGCTTTGTCACGCGTTCCAAGTCATTCATGGCTCCGGTGGATATTCTACCTAAGAATAGGTCTTCGGCGGCACGTCCTCCCAAGGTGGCACACATCTCATCGAGCATCTGTTCCTTAGTGGTGATTTGCCGTTCTTCCGGCAGATACCAAGCCGCGCCCAAAGCGCGTCCACGGGGTACAATGGTTACTTTAATCAGCGGATTGGCGTATTCCAGTAACCAGGAGATGCTGGCATGGCCGGCTTCGTGTATAGCAATGGAACGGCGTTCGGCTTCGGTAGTGATTTTGGTTTTCTTTTCTAATCCCCCCACAATACGGTCTACGGCATCCAGGAAGTCTTGCTTTCCGACGAACTTCTTGCCGTGGCGGGCGGCTATCAAAGCTGCTTCGTTACATACATTGGCAATGTCTGCCCCCGAGAATCCGGGAGTCTGGCGTGCCAGAAGGTCTACATCCACACTATTGTCTATCTTGATGGGGCGCAGGTGTACACCGAATACTTCCTTACGCTCATTAAGGTCGGGTAGGTCTACATGTATCTGGCGGTCAAAACGTCCGGCGCGCAGCAATGCCTTATCCAAAACGTCCACACGGTTGGTGGCGGCTAAGATGATAACACCACTATTGGAGCCGAAACCGTCCATCTCGGTCAGTAACTGGTTCAATGTGTTCTCGCGCTCGTCGTTGCCACCCATAGCGGCTGCTTTGGCACGGGCACGCCCTACAGCGTCAATCTCGTCGATGAACACGATACAAGGCGCTTTTTCCTTTGCTTGGCGGAACAAATCGCGGACACGGGAAGCTCCCACGCCGACAAACATTTCCACAAAGTCGGAACCTGCCAAAGAGAAGAAAGGTACGTTGGCTTCTCCGGCCACGGCCTTTGCAAGCAGGGTCTTTCCGGTTCCCGGAGGGCCTACCAGCAAGGCGCCCTTGGGTATCTTACCTCCCAAATCGGTATATTTCTGGGGCTCTTTCAAGAACTCGACAATTTCTTCTACCTCTTGCTTGGCTTCAGCAAGTCCTGCCACATCCTTGAATGTAATCTTGATGGGGGAACCTTTTTCAAACAATTGGGCCTTGGACTTTCCTACGCTGAAGATGCCTCCACCTCCGCCCATGCCTCCACCACCGCTCATGCGGCGGGACATGAAAATCCAGAAACCGATAAGGAATGCAAAGGGGAGAATCTGCCACAAAATGGCACCGAAGTAGTTCCGCTTTTTTTCGTAGTTAATGGAGCCGTCAAAGTGGGCGTCGTCTCTTTCCTTTTGCAGGAAATTACCTAGGCTCTCGCGTGAGGGGGCCTCGGTCGTAATAAGCGGATTCTTGCCTACGCGGCTGGAGTCCTGGCGAAATACGTTTCCTACGTGCTGGGGTTTGACGTATGCTTCGACGGAATTGTCGTCGTAGCCGATGACTTTGCTTATATAACCGTCTCGTACATATTGCTGGAATTCATCATAAGAGATGTTTTTAGTTGCCGTACCACTTTCATTGGTCAGGTACAACCCCAGCAACATCATCGCTATAATCATATACAGCCAGTTCAGGTTGAACTTGGGCATATTCACTTTATTGGGTTTCTTGTTGGTATTATTGTCCATACGTTTTGATTAATCGAGGTCAGGAATTTGAGTTAATTTGGCGTCTGCCCATAGGTGCTCCAGATTGTAGAATTCCCTTGTTTCAGGCAGGAAGACATGCACCAATATGTCCGAGTAGTCCATAGCTACCCATTCGGCATTGCGCAGCCCGTCTACGGCAAAGGGCTTGGTATCGGCACCCTTGCGTGTGAAGTCCCTGATGGATTCTACAATGGCTGTCACTTGGCTGGGAGAGTTTCCTTGGCAGATGACGAAATAATTGCATATTGTATCGTCGATTTTTGTCAGATCTGCGATGACGATTTTTTTTCCTTTTTTATCTTGAATACCTTCTGTTATCTGTTGAATCAGTTTCTTCGTTTCGTTCATTATACATTATTATATTAAAACAGTTGACAAATATACGTTGATTTCTCATATCAAACACGCAAAAGAGGAAAACTCTTTCAATTTTTGATTTTTTTTAGTTATATAATCCTTTGGATTACGGTATCTTATCAGTTTTTTGCGAAAAAAATACTCGTTTTTGTTTTGATTTATAGAAATCTTTGTATCTTTGCAACCGCAAAACGGAAATAATAACAATTGGGCTATGGTGTAATGGTAACACTACAGATTCTGGTCCTGTCATTCCTGGTT
>ERZ791577.597-NODE-597-length-22011-cov-4.711787_pt1 | contig 22011 bp, 16 predicted proteins | sample MGYA00509969_ERZ791577 | MGnify/ENA primary metagenome ERZ791577 (study PRJEB30046, sample SAMN00791917) | human gut metagenome | study: EMG produced TPA metagenomics assembly of the A metagenome-wide association study of gut microbiota in type 2... | reverse complement strand
CTCGTATTATCAAGACTGGTAACCGTTTGGGTGATAATGCAGAAATGTGCTTCATTGAGTTGGTAGACTATAATGCAAACATGGCTAAGGAAAAAGTTGCTAAGAAAGCTACACGTACTCGTCGTTCTAAGAAGAGTGCCGCTGCCGAAACTGCTGCTCCTGCTGCTGTTGAAGCTCCTGCAACTGAAGAACCGAAAGCTGAATCAGCTGAATAATTTTACAGTTATTCTTATTCGATATAGAAAAGGCTGCTCTGCAAAGAGTGGCCTTTTTATTTGAAGTAAATACCTTTTTATTTGAGTAAGGAGGAGCAGATTTTGGAATTGAGCCGTATAGAGTATACGTCTATTCCCTAATGATATTCACTTGTTTACTAATCCTAAGATAAATTAAAAGATAACCTGAATAAACTTTTCGTGAATAGAATCTGTTATATTTGCAGGAGAATATGGCAAAATTTGTAAAGGTAATATTGTTTCTGTTGCTTACGGTGACTCTCCATGGGGTAGCAAGTAACGTTTTCACTGAGAAACCGGTGGAACAGTCTGAACTTGCCATTACATATTCAATGAAACAACACGAGCAGATTAGTGCTCCTGACTTTCCTTATGCTCCAGTGGCTGAATTGAACAATCTTCAAAGTCACCAGATATCAGTGACACGTATTCAGCGTGTACAGCTTGGAGAGTATTTCACTACTTTAAGGAACCTACTGCAATGCTGCGCCGACCGTGAAAATTCTCTGTCACAGCATAGGGGGCGAATTTATAATACTACAACTTCTTATTACTGTCAGCCGTCGAGTGAGTACTATGTATTTACTTTAAGGCATATTATTATTTAGACGTTTATTTATTGGTATTATTTTACGGATTGCTGGCGTTAATTATATAGTGCCGGTCAGTCTTTATTATCTTCATATTTTTACTAATAATTTAAACTTCAATATTATGGCAACTCAAGCTATTGATGCTACTATATTTGCATCTTCACATCCCGATATCGCTAAACGTACGAGTATCTCCGGTCTTTTAATTTCTTGTGTAATGTTACTGATTGGTATTTTATCTTTTGCTTCTACTTTTGAACTGGAAGATAAATCGTCTACTGTCAGTATGGCTCTGATGGTCTTTGGAACAGGATTGTTCCTTTTAGGTATATTCCGGCTTTTCTGGAAGTCAAAAGAAGTGGTCTATGTACCGACAGGAAGCATAGCGAAAGAGCGTAGTATTTTCTTTGATCTGAAGCATATGGACAAGTTGACTGACCTTGTTAATTCCGGTTCATTTTCTGCGGATTCAAAGATTAAGAGTGAGGCAAGTGGTAATATACGTATGGACGTGATACTATCTGCTGATAATAAATTTGCAGCTGTACAGCTATTCCAGTTTGTACCTTATACATATCAGCCGGTGACTGCTGTGCATTATTTTACCAATGATGCAGCTGCAGCTGTTGCTGCGTTTCTGACTAAAAGTCAATTGAATTAAAGTGCTTAATGCCAAATGGTATTCATGTTGATGGCGAATTGTCATTCATCAGAAGATCATTTCTAAGATAGTCAAGTGCAGGGATGCAGGGATAAATGGATAATGGATTGATAATTACTGAATATCGCACTTCTATGTCTTAATAGCTTAGATACAAGCAGGCTTTAAGGAATAACTGACATATGGGGATTAACCGTCGATGACGGCAATCCCCATTTTTTTCATTAAGAAGCACGCATTCATGTTCTGTGCGACTCCGCTTCTCATCTGGTATGAAAATGTCAGTTCGTTGTTGGTAATGTCCGCTTCGAAACAATAATTCCGGATATTTTGTGGAAAAGCATCTATTAGTGTGCCTAGCAGTAGGTCATGAGTAGCGATAATACCATTGGCATCCATGCTCATGAACTGTTTGATTAAGGCAAAAGAACCTTTCTGTTTATCCATAGAGTTAGTTCCTTTCAGAATTTCATCAAGGATGATAAATAATTCTTCTCCGGCTTTGAGTTTATCAATGATTAGTTTCAGTCGTTTGAGTTCGGCGAAGAAGTAAGATTCGTTGTCGGTGAGTGAATCACTTGTCCGGAGGCTGGTGACAAGACGAGCGGGAAATATTTCCATTTTCGCAGCCCATACAGGAGCACCAATGCAAGCCAAGAGGTAGTTGACACCTACGGTGCGCAGGTAAGTACTTTTGCCTGCCATGTTGGCGCCGGTAATAATGATAAAGAACGGGCGTTTCTCCATATCGATTCCATTGCGGACACATTTATTGCGGTCCATGAGCGGATGCCCTAAGGATTCGGCTTGCAGGTGGAAAGATTGAGAAGTTATTTGAGGATAGATGTAATCCGGATGGTTGTATGAGAATGTTGCAAGAGAACAATAAGCATCAATTGCTCCGATAGCTTCGATCCAGCGGGGAAGATCTGCGGAGTGTGCTTCTTTCCATTTCTCGATTTGCATGACTTGGCGGAGTTCCCAAAATAGGAGGCCGTTCAAGATGGTGCTCATTAGCAGATTACCTCGCTGGTCGAGTGCATTCATGAGTTTAGCAAGGCGATGTACGGACTGGGAAGCTGTTTGATTTTGGCTTGTAAGTTCGGCTTTCAGTTGTTGCAGTGCAGGGCTGTGCATCTCTTTTTTCTCGGTGATGAGAATCTGGTCGGCGTAAGTAGACAGAATTTGTAGTTTTTCGCCATACGTCGCTTGTATTTTGGTTATTCCTTTTGAGAAGATAAAACTGAATACGACAAAGCATGCAAATACTATCCCGCTGATGCTTGCAGGGAGAAATCCCAGAATCGTTGCGCCAATACACAGGAGGTTGATAATACCTACTGCTGTCGGGAGGATACGGAGGAAAGCGTGTTTCCGATAGTCGCTCGGACTGTTTACCCATTCTTTAATTGCAGAGGTGTCGGATGGCTTGCCTTTATAAAGTAATCCGAGCAGGCGGAATTGTTGTCGAAACTCAAGTTCTGAAGATAGTTCCCGAATCGCTTCCTGACGTTGTTCGATAGCTTCCTTTTCTTCCAGATGCGCATTGAACCAGTTGGCAAGACGCTGTTTGCCAATGGGGGTTGAAGTACGGTTGATATACTGGAATAGCGAGTGCTCGCCAAATATGTCCAAGTCGAAAGTATAGAGGTGAGACGGATCGATGTATTCCTTTCCGTTGTCGAAGTCGGAAAAGTCATATTGCAGTGCTCGTAGTTCCTGCTGATTGATTTCTATTTTCTTTTTGAGATAATCTTTCCGGTAAAACCATCGGTTGTGGCTTTGCACCAGCCAAATGAAAGCGATGATGGGAAGTACGGTAAGTACGATGAGTTTTAACCATCCGTCGGACCAAAAAATAATGGCGGAGGCTACTGCTTCTACGAATAAGATCAGTCTCAGAAGGCTGATATAGCGAATGCGTTTCCGCGCTTTTTGTAGTTGTTTTTCTGTTTCCTGAATGATTTGTTGATAGGTTGCTATAATATTTTCTTGTTTTTCCATACGATTATATTGCTTTTCGGACAAAGGTAATATAATTCGTAAAAGGCTGAATGGGAGCGTGTTTTTGTAAAGAGCAGATTTACTCTTTATTAACGGTCATTCAGTAATCAGCGATGAAGTAAGTTGTGATGGTTTAGAGCAAAGTTACATAGGAAATAAACACACTTTGTTATTGTCACTTGTCACCTTTGCGTGATAAGTGTCTTATAATTAGTTAAGTAATGGTGATAATAGCCGGTGATAATAAGGTGATAATAGATTTTTTTCTGCTTTCTATTATCACCTGTTTTTAATAGATAATACGGTTAATTTACTGATTATCAGTGGTAAGCGCACTGTTTTAAAGCCTTTGGCTATTTATGTTAAGAACTCCCTTTTAGGCATGAATGTACGTTGTTTATGCCATATATTACTTCCTGTATGCCGCCTATATTAAGACAAGACTCGGCAACCTTAACCTGTAAACAAGGTTTGACTAATATATTTTGTTCGTTTCATATTTTCGTTTCACGTCCGTGATCTGTTCGGTTCACGTATGTGAGCTCAATAGTTTACGTACGTGGACTGATGGGAGCATGTACGTGAAACGATTTATTGTTACTGACGGAATATATTAATCATGCCTGCATAATAGCATAATGAATCGTTCATTTGCTGTTGTTCCCGGGAGCTTATTCTTTCATAGTTGATATGGGGCTGACTAAAAAGTCGGTAGTATCTTAAATCTTCTCCTTCCCGAAGGGAGGGGAATTGGAGATACTACCGACTTTTTAGTCAACCCTGACGACTCAGGTATTAACGCCTGATATTCCGGATGAAAAAAGACAAGATAAGATTATAAAAAGAACCATAAACCGTATCTCATGAATAAACAAACTTCGGGTGCGATTGCCTTGCTTCCGAGATAATTGCGTGTAAGAGGTGCTGTGCCAAGAAGGCGAAAGGGCTTCCTGGCTTCTTTTTTCAACATTTCTTTTTCCATTCTTGCATTTATGCGCTAAAATTTATAACTTTCCACTCGAAAAGGCGTTGAATGAAGAAAGGAGGATGGCTTATGAAGAAAGGATATATTTTGTGGTTGCTGATAAGCGTGATTAGCCTTCCGGTAGTTGCGCAGAATATCATTTATTCAAACTTGAAAGAGTTGATGGTTCAAGATGGCGATACCCTTGCAGTGTTGCGAGTAGAGAAGCGTTCCAGAAGCCAGATTCTATTGACAGGCGGGGCTGACTACCGGATAACGGCAGGCAATGATGAATCTATGTGCCGCCAGTTGAAGAAGCGTTGTTTTGCAGTGCGCACTGCTAAAGGAGATTTGTTTATCAACTGCCGTAAGTTGCGATATAAAAAGATGCGTTTCGGGGCGTGGTATGCTCCGGCTGTTCAGTTGGGCAAAAATATCTATTTCTGTGCGATGCCATTAGGGTCGGTAATCGGTGGGACATTTGCAGAAGAAGATGATGTGAAACTGGGCGGAAATGTGGGAGATGCTCTTGCTGCTTCAAGTCTGGTTACTAAACGAGTCTGCTATGAGCTGAACGGTGAGACCGGAAAGATTGATTTTGTAGGAAAAGAAAAGATGGCGCAACTGCTGGAAAAACATCCGGACTGGAAGAAAGCCTACCTTACAAAAGACAGTCAGGAAGCGAAGCATACCTTCAAGTATCTGCAAATGCTGTGTGGTGAGCAGCAGAAAGAATAAATAATACCTTTCTGATAATAAATCTACCAAAACCTTTGTCTTTTCTCTTCTTTTTTTCTATATTGCGAAGAGTTATAGAACTGTATTGCTTACAGTTTGTAATCCTTAATTCTGCTTATTATGAAGATAACTCTTGGCAACACGTTACCTCCCTACCCAGCTTTCATAGAAGGTATCCGGAGGGCCCCCGACCGTAGTTATACGCTTACGCCGGCGCAGACAGCTACGGCATTGAAGAATGCGCTGCGCTATATCCCCTTGGAATTGCATGAGCAACTGGCACCTGAATTTATGGAAGAATTGCGTACCCGTGGGCGAATTTACGGATACCGCTTCCGTCCCGCAGGCGATCTGAAAGCCAGGGCGATTGATGAATATCGTGGCAAATGTGTGGAAGGCAAAGCCTTTCAAGTAATGATTGACAACAATCTCTGTTTTGATATCGCGTTGTATCCCTATGAACTTGTTACTTATGGTGAAACCGGACAAGTTTGTCAGAACTGGATGCAATACCTCCTGATCAAGCAATATCTCGAAGAACTTACTCCTGAGCAAACACTGGTCATTGAGTCCGGACATCCGTTGGGACTGTTTCGTTCCCGTCCCGATGCTCCCCGCGTTATTATTACCAACTCTATGATGATAGGTCAGTTCGACAATCAGCACGACTGGCACATTGCCGCACAAATGGGAGTTGCCAACTATGGGCAGATGACGGCGGGCGGCTGGATGTATATCGGTCCGCAGGGTATTGTTCATGGCACTTTCAATACATTACTCAATGCCGGACGATTGAAACTCGGCATTCCGCAGGACAAAGATTTGCGTGGTCACCTCTTCGTATCTTCCGGTTTGGGAGGAATGAGCGGGGCACAGCCAAAGGCAGCCGAAATAGCCGGAGCAGCCTCTATTATAGCCGAAGTCGATAGCTCCCGTATCGAAACACGTTATCGGCAGGGATGGGTAGGTCATGTCACACAAGACTTGTCGGAGGCTTTCCGTCTGGCAAAAGAAGCGATGGAGCGTCGGGAACCTTGCTCGGTAGCCTATCATGGCAACGTCGTCGATTTGCTGGAATATGCGGAACGTGAGCAGATTCATATTGAACTTTTGTCCGATCAGACCTCTTGCCATGCCGTTTACGAAGGAGGCTACTGTCCCGCAGGCTTGACTTTCGAAGAGCGGACCCGCCTTCTTCATGAATCTCCTGATCAGTTCCGTCGTCTGGCAGACGCTTCTTTGCGCCGCCATTTTGAGGTAATCCGGAAACTGGTGGCACGCGGCACTTACTTCTTCGATTATGGCAACTCCTTTATGAAAGCGATTTATGATGCCGGAGTGAAAGAGATTTCCCGCAATGGAGTTGATGAGAAAGACGGATTTATATGGCCGAGTTATGTAGAAGATATCATGGGACCCCAACTCTTTGATTATGGCTATGGCCCCTTCCGATGGGTATGTCTGAGCGGTAGGCACGAAGATCTGATAAAAACGGACCGTGCCGCAATGGAGTGCATTGATGTCAATCGACGGGGGCAGGATCTGGATAATTATAACTGGATACGCGATGCCGAAAAGAACCGGCTGGTAGTAGGTACTCAGGCACGTATTCTCTATCAGGATGCCGTAGGAAGAATGAATATCGCCCTCCGTTTCAATGAAATGGTACGGCGGGGAGAAGTAGGACCGATCATGTTGGGCCGCGATCATCATGATGTGAGTGGAACCGATTCGCCTTTCCGTGAGACATCGAATATCAAAGACGGAAGTAATGTCATGGCTGATATGGCTGTGCAGTGTTTCGCCGGAAACTGTGCGCGTGGCATGAGCCTGGTAGCTCTGCATAATGGCGGTGGAGTCGGTATCGGAAAAGCGATTAATGGCGGCTTCGGCATGGTATGTGACGGCAGCGAACGGGTAGACGAGATACTTCGTTCGGCTATGCTTTGGGATGTGATGGGCGGAGTGGCCCGCCGTTCGTGGGCCCGCAATCCGCATGCAATGGAAACTAGTGACGCTTTCAATGAATCACATTCGGAAGGGTATCATATAACGATGCCTTATCTGGCTGATGACGAGCTGATTAAAAAGACAATAAAAGAAGCATTGTAATAGAAAGTAACGAAATAGAGAAATAAACATGAATTGGAATAAGATCATCGAATGTGTCCCCAACTTTAGCGAGGGACGTGATTTGGAGAAAATAGACAAGATAGTAGCCCCTTTTCGTGGCAAATCCGGCGTGAAGCTGCTCGATTATAGCAATGATGAAGATCATAACCGTCTGGTAGTCACTTTGGTTGGCGAACCGGAGGCCTTGCGCGATGCAGTCATTGAAGCTATCGGCATTGCTGTTCGTCTGATAGACCTTAACCATCATAGCGGACAGCATCCCCGCATGGGAGCGGTGGATGTAGTTCCTTTTATCCCGATCAAGAATACGACGATGGAAGAAGCCGTCGCCCTGTCGAAAGAAGTAGCCTCCCGGGTGGCGGAACTATATAATCTCCCTGTCTTTCTATATGAAAAGTCCGCGACAGCCCCGCATCGGGAAAATCTGGCTTCCGTCCGTAAAGGAGAATTTGAAGGAATGGCGGAGAAAATCAAACTTCCCGAATGGCAGCCCGACTTCGGACCTGCCGAGCGTCATCCCACTGCCGGAACGGTAGCTATCGGTGCCCGAATGCCGCTGGTTGCTTATAACATCAATCTGAGTACCGATAATCTTGAAATAGCCACGAAGATAGCAAAGAATATCCGGCATATCAACGGCGGTCTCCGCTACGTCAAAGCAATGGGGGTGGAACTGAAAGAACGGAATATCACCCAAGTATCCATTAATATGACCGATTACACCCGCACCGCCCTTTACCGTGCTTTTGAATTGGTGCGTATTGAGGCCCGCCGCTATGGAGTGACGATTGTTGGAAGTGAGATCATTGGTCTGGTGCCGATGGAAGCGCTGATAGATACGGCTTCCTATTATTTGGGACTGGAGAATTTCTCCATGCAGCAGGTGTTGGAAGCGCGTATCATGGAATAGCACCCGGAGTATTAAAATAATGTGCGTCCGATATAAAGCTGCTGAAACTTATATCGAATTATGATTGAAATAGTAAGAACCGAATAATAAAAGATCAATGAGTGAAAACCTGATTATATTCAATGCCCGTATTGTCACCCCGACAGGAATCTCCGCCCGTAAAGGTGCGGAAATGGGACAACTCCGCATCATAGAAAACGGAACGGTAGAAGTGACCAAAGGCATCATCACTTACGTCGGCGAGAGTCGTGGCGAAGATCGTGACGGCTACTACCAGCATTACTGGCATTACAACGCCCGGGGACATTGCCTGCTTCCGGGCTTTGTCGATTCGCATACCCATTTTGTTTTTGGCGGAGAACGTTCCGAAGAATTTTCATGGCGGCTGAAAGGCGAAAGCTATATGTCCATCATGGAACGTGGCGGAGGGATAGCCAGTACCGTAAAAGCTACCCGGCAAATGAATTTCCTGAAACTTCGCTCGGCAGCCGAAGGCTTTCTGAAGAAGATGAGTGCTATGGGAGTCACCACGGTAGAAGGTAAAAGCGGTTATGGACTCGATCGGGAAACAGAGCTGCTGCAACTGAAAATAATGCGCAGCCTGAACAATGACGAGCACAAACGTATCGACATTGTATCCACTTTCTTAGGAGCCCACGCCCTTCCCGAAGAGTATAAAGGAAGAGGAGACGAATACATCGACTTTCTGATTCGTGAAATGCTCCCCGTTATCCGCGAGAACGAACTTGCCGAATGTTGTGATGTCTTTTGCGAACAAGGAGTTTTCTCTGTCGAACAGTCCCGCCGTCTCCTTCGGGCAGCCAAAGAACAAGGCTTCCTGTTAAAGCTCCATGCCGATGAAATCGTTTCCTTTGGTGGCGCTGAGCTGGCTGCCGAACTGGGCGCTTTGTCTGCCGATCATCTGCTTCAGGCTTCCGATGCCGGAATCCGTGCAATGGCCGACGCAGGAGTAGTAGCTACCCTGCTGCCTCTGACGGCTTTCGCACTGAAAGAACCTTATGCACGCGGTCGTGAAATGATTGATGCCGGCTGTGCCGTGGCACTTGCCACAGACTTGAATCCGGGAAGCTGTTTCTCCGGTTCCATCCCGTTGACCATTGCTTTGGCGTGTATTTACATGAAACTTAGCATCGAAGAAACCATCACTGCCCTGACACTGAACGGAGCTGCTGCCCTTCATCGGGCAGACCGGATCGGAAGTATCGAAGTAGGCAAGCAAGGTGACTTTGTCATACTGAATTCGGACAATTATCACATTCTGCCATACTACGTGGGCATGAACTGTGTCATCATGACTATTAAAGGCGGTATGCTATACCCCGTCAATTGATAACTAAAATCATAAAATACCATGTTAGCAGATTTAACCGTAAAAGATTTCTTAGATAAGGTAGCCGGCAATGATCCGGTACCCGGCGGTGGCAGTATTGCCGCTTTAGGCGGAGCATTGGCTTCCGCTTTGGCCACGATGGTGACGAGACTCACCATCGGCAAGAAAGGATATGAAGCCAGTGAAGAAGTAATGCAGCACGCACAGACGCTTACCACCCGATTCCAAAAAGAATTCATCGCCCTGATTGATAAAGACTCCGAAGCCTATGATGAAGTTTTTGCCTGTTTTAAACTTCCCAAAGCTACCGATGAAGAAAAAGCTGCCCGCAGCGCTGCCATTCAGGAAGCCACCAGGCATGCCGCTCTCATTCCGATGGAAGTTGCCCGAAAAGCACTCGAAGTGATGCCCGTCATAGCAGACATCGCCCGTCTGGGGAATCGGAACGCTATTACAGACGCTTGTGTAGCCATGATGGCGGCACGATCCGCCGTATTGGGGGCATTGCTGAATGTCCGCATTAATCTGGGGGTACTCAAAGACAAAGAATTTGTCCAAGAATTGCAAGCCGAAGCAGACCGGATAGAGCAAACCGCCTGCCGGAAAGAGAAAGAATTACTGGATGCCGTCAACCAAGACTTACGCGTATGAGCAAGAATGTGTATCAAATAGGTTCCGGAGAACTGACCTTCGAAATCATCGAACGGATCATCAACGAGAATCTGAAGCTGGAACTGGCTCCCGAAGCCAAGCTCCGCATTCAGAAATGCCGTGATTATCTCGACCATAAAATAGCTTCTTCCGAAGAACCTCTTTATGGCATCACCACCGGCTTCGGCTCGTTATGCACTAAAAATATATCTCCCGGCGAATTGGGAACCTTGCAGGAAAACCTGATAAAGAGCCATGCCTGCAGTGTAGGCGAAGAAATCCGTCCTGTCATCATCAAACTGATGATGTTGCTCAAAGCCCACGCTCTCTCGTTGGGACATAGCGGCGTGCAACTAATCACCGTGCAGCGTATTCTTGACTTTTTCAATAACGACGTACTGCCCATCGTCTATGATCGCGGTTCTTTGGGAGCTTCCGGCGATCTCGCCCCATTAGCCAATCTGTTCCTTCCTTTGATCGGTGTGGGCGACGTCAACTATAAAGGAAAGAAATGCGAAGCCATCAGCGTGCTCGACGAATTTGGCTGGGAACCCGTCCGGCTCATGAGCAAGGAAGGGCTTGCGCTGCTCAACGGTACCCAGTTCATGAGTGCCAATGGTGTATTTGCCATTCTCAAAGCCTTCCGCCTCTCCAAGAAAGCTGACCTGATAGCCGCCCTTTCTCTTGAAGCCTTCGACGGACGTATCGACCCGTTTATGGATTGTATCCAGCAGATACGCCCTCATCCCGGACAGATCGAGACGGGAGAGGCTTTCCGTAAACTGCTGGCAGGCAGCGAACTGATCGAACGTCCCAAAGCGCACGTACAGGATCCTTACTCATTCCGTTGCATCCCGCAAGTGCATGGTGCCACGAAAGACGCTATCCGCTATGTTTCCTCCGTACTGCTGACCGAAATCAATTCCGTCACGGACAATCCCACGATCTTCCCTGACGAAGACAGAATCATTTCCGGTGGAAATTTCCACGGTCAGCCGTTGGCTATCTCCTATGACTTTCTCGCCATTGCTCTAGCAGAACTGGGAAATATCTCCGAACGCCGTGTCTCTCAATTGATTATGGGACTTCGCGAACTTCCGGAGTTTCTGGTAGCCAATCCGGGACTGAACTCCGGCTTTATGATTCCCCAATACGCTGCTGCGTCTATGGTCAGCCAGAATAAAATGTACTGCTATGCCGCATCGAGCGATTCCATCGTTTCGTCCAACGGGCAGGAAGATCATGTAAGTATGGGAGCCAATGCCGCAACCAAACTTTATAAAGTGATGGACAACCTTGAACATATCCTTGCCATCGAACTGATGAATGCTGCGCAGGGCATCGATTTCCGCCGTCCGCTGAAAACGTCTCCGCTGCTGGAGAGTTTCCTGCATGCCTACCGGAAAGAAGTGCCTTTTGTGAAAGACGACATTGTGATGTACAAAGAAATACATAAAACAGTCGCTTTTTTAAAAAGGACTAAGTTAGAGTACTAAACCTCCTTTTTCGCTTTTCGTTAATAATGGTGACTGTTATTGCCGGATAAACGATCGATTCTTATCGATATTTATCCGGCATTTGCCGATTATTCTCCCTCTTACAGCGATAAAACTTTACTTCATATACCGCTATTCCTTACTTTTGCTCCATATTTCCTCTTAACACTTGTTTTCATATACCTCTAATGAATGATAATATTTATCAAATGGGCTATAAATAAAAGGAAACTTGATTTGTTAATTGAGTTTTCTATATATCTTTGTTCCGTTTTTCGCTTTAAATGGTGAATTTATAGAAAACTGAGTCTAACAAAATCTAAAAAGAGTGATGATGGAGCATGGAAGAGACGCGTCCCAAAAGGCGGAGCTGAGAGAGCGGATCATAATGACCGCGACAGAAGCTTTTACTTTGAAAGGTATCAAGTGTATTACGATGGATGACATTGCGGCAGCATTGGGCATTTCCAAACGTACGCTCTATGAGGTTTTTGCAGATAAGGAATCATTATTGAAAGAGTGTATTCTGCAAAAGCAAGCTGAAAGAGACAAATACTTGCAGGAGATATACGAGCAATCCAACAATGTGCTGGAGGTGATACTTGCTGTCTTTCAGAAAAGCATCGAGATCTTTCATCAGACCAACAAGCGCTTCTTTGAGGATATAAAGAAATATCCGAAGGTATATGCGATGATGAAAGACCGTAGTGAAAGTGACTCGGAGAAGACGATGTCTTTCTTTAAGTCGGGCGTGGAGCAAGGTATCTTTCGGTCGGATGTCAACTTTGAGATAGTCAATCTGTTGGTGCGCGAGCAGTTTGATGTGCTGTTGAATACGGACATTTGCAACGAATATCCTTTTATAGAAGTATACGAATCCATCATGTTTACTTATATACGTGGCATTTCCACGGAAAAAGGAGCCAAAGTTTTAGAGGAATTTATATCAGAATATCGTAAAAACCGGGTCGAGCAACAATAATAGGAGTAAGGTTCGGATGACAAACAATTAAGGATCAAATAGAAACGAGTTTATGAACAGATTGAAAAGATTGACAGGCAAGAAAATGCTTCTGACGGCAATGGCTCTCTGTGCGTTTGGCTTTGCAAAGGCTCAGACGGAGCAGACAACGCAGAATACGCTGACATTGACGTTGGACAAAGCCCTGGAAATAGCGTTGGATGAGAATCCTACGATAAAGGTGGCGGCAGAAGAAATTGCCTTAAAGAAAGTTGCAAGTAAGGAAGCGTGGCAGAGCCTGTTACCCGAAGCAAGCCTAAACGGATCACTGGATCACACGATCAAAGCGGCTGAAATGAAACTGAACGATATGTCGTTCAAGATGGGGCAGGATGGTACGAATACCGCCAATGCCGGACTGAGCATGAACCTGCCTTTGTTTGCACCGGCAGTCTACCGGGCCATGTCAATGACAAAGACGGATATCGAACTGGCAGTGGAGAAGTCGCGTGCTTCCGAACTGGATTTGATCAATCAGGTAACCAAGGCTTATTATCAGCTGATGCTTGCACAAGATAGTTATGAAGTGCTTCAAGGCAGCTATAAGTTGGCAGAAGATAATTTCAATGTCGTGAACGCCAAATATCAACAAGGTGCAGTCAGCGAATTTGACAAGATCAGCGCAGAAGTACAGATGCGCAGCATCAAGCCGAATGTCATTTCTGCCGCCAATGCCGTGACGCTGGCAAAACTCCAGTTGAAAGTGTTGATGGGCATTACGGCTGATGTGGATATTAAGACTGACGATAATCTGACAAACTACGAATCAATGCTGTTTGCCAATCAGTTGAAAGAAGAAGATATGAGTCTGGAGAACAATACAACGATGAAGCAGTTCGAGCTGAATATGAAATTGCTCGAAAAGAACGTGAAGTCGCTGAAAACGAACTTCATGCCTACTTTGTCGATGAGCTTCTCTTATCAATATCAGTCTTTGTATAATCCGAACATCAATTTCTTTGATTATACGTGGAGCAACAGTTCGTCTTTGATGTTCAATCTGAGCATTCCTTTGTATAGGGCGAGCAACTTTACGAAGGTAAAATCGGCCCGCATCCAGATGCGCCAGCTTGACTGGAACCGTATCGATACGGAGAGAAAACTGAATATGCAGGTAGTCAGCTACCGTAACAATATGACTGCCAGTTCCGAGCAGGTGGTCAGCAACAAAGAAAACGTGATGCAGGCTGAAAAAGCGGTACAGATTGCCGGAAAACGTTATGAGGTAGGTAAGGGAACCGTGCTCGAACTTAACAGTTCGCAGGTATCACTGACGCAGGCACAACTGACTTACAATCAATCAATCTACGATTACCTGGTATCTAAGGCTGACCTTGATCAGGTTTTGGGAAAACAATAAAGATAGACAACTAAAATTACAACTAAGGAATATGAAAAAAGGTATCCAATTAGTGGCTCTGCTATTGACAGTAGTAATGAGCTCATGTACGGGTGGAAAAGATAAGGCTGCTGTGAAACAGGAAGACGAGAAGCCCAGAGTAAAAGTGGCTGATGTAACAGCCCGTCCCGTAGATCAGATACAGGATTATACAGCGACGGTAGAAGCTGAAGTAAAGAACAACATTGCTCCTTCGTCACCTGTCCGCATCGACCGGATTCTGGTAGAAGTGGGCGACCGTGTATCCAAAGGCCAGAAGCTGGTGCAGATGGATGCAGCCAACCTCACACAGACGAAACTGCAACTGGACAATCAGAAAATTGAATTTAATCGTATCGACGAACTTTATAAGGTAGGCGGTGCTTCCAAATCAGAGTGGGATGCTGCGAAGATGCAGCTCGATGTGAAGCAGACTGCTTATGATAATCTGGTAGAGAATACGTTTCTGTTGAGCCCGATCAACGGAGTAATCACTGCCCGTAATTACGATAATGGTGATATGTATAGTGGCGGAAGTCCGGTGCTGGTAGTAGAGCAGATCACTCCGGTCAAGCTGATGATCAATGTGTCTGAAACCTACTTCACGAAGGTGAAGAAAGGCGAACCGGTAGATGTGAAGCTGGATGTATATGGCGACGAACTGTTCAAGGGAACTATCAGCCTGATCTATCCGACTATCGACGCAACTACCCGTACTTTCCAGATCGAGATCAAGTTGGACAACAAAGATCAGCGTGTACGTCCGGGAATGTTTGCCCGTGCTACCTTGAACTTCGGTACGGCGGACAACGTCGTAGTACCCGACTTGGCTATTGTGAAACAGGCAGGTTCCGGCGATCGCTATGTGTACGTTTATAAAGATGGCAAAGTGTCCTACAACAAAGTGGAGTTAGGCAGACGCATGGGCTCGGAGTATGAGCTGAAATCCGGTGTGCCCGATAACTCGCAGGTGGTAGTGGCCGGACAGGCACGTCTGATAAACGGTACGGAAGTAGAGATCGAGAAGTAAAATCACTATTAAACTAATCACTATAAAGAAATGAGTTTATACGAAGGTGCGGTTAAGAAACCGATTATGACCTCCCTCTGCTTTCTGGCAGTGGTGATTTTTGGTCTTTTCTCTTTGTCCAAGTTACCTATCGACTTGTATCCGGACATCGATACAAATACGATCATGGTAATGACCGCATATCCTGGCGCAAGTGCTTCGGATATAGAAAATAACGTTACCCGGCCGCTGGAGAATACCTTGAATGCGGTGAGTAACCTGAAACATATTACCTCTCGTTCTTCCGAGAATATGTCATTGATTACATTGGAGTTTGAGTTTGGTAATGATATTGACGTGCTGACGAATGATGTACGTGACAAACTCGACATGGTAAGCTCACAGCTGCCGGATGATGTCGAGAATCCGATCATCTTCAAGTTCAGTACGGACATGATTCCGATTGTATTGCTTTCGGTACAGGCCAATGAGAGCCAGGCCGCGCTTTACAAGATACTGGACGACCGTGTGGTTAACCCGTTGGCACGTATTCCCGGTGTGGGAACGGTGTCTATCAGTGGTGCGCCGCAGCGTGAGATTCAGGTATATTGCGACCCTAACAAACTGGAAGCTTATAACCTGAGCATTGAAACTATCAGCTCTATTATCGGAGCCGAAAACAAGAATATTCCGGGCGGTAACTTCGATATCGGTAGTGAGACGTATGCCCTCCGTGTGGAAGGGGAGTTTGATGATTCCCGCCAGTTGGCAGATATCGTAGTAGGTACGCACAATGGAGCGAATGTCTTCCTGCGTGATGTGGCCCGCATCGTGGATACGGTGGAAGAGCGTGCGCAGGAAACCTATAATAACGGTGTGCAGGGTGCGATGATTGTGGTTCAGAAGCAGTCGGGCGCCAACTCTGTAGAAATTTCCCGTAAGGTAGAAGAAGCGCTTCCGCGTTTGCAGAAGAACCTGCCGAGTGATGTGAAGCTGGGAGTGATTGTCGATACTTCCGATAATATCTTGAATACGATTGACAGTTTGGCAGAGACTGTAATGTATGCCTTGCTGTTCGTTGTGATCGTCGTGTTCCTGTTCCTGGGACGCTGGCGTGCGACATTGATTATCTGTATCACGATTCCGCTTTCGTTGATCGCCTCCTTTATCTATCTGGCGATTACCGGAAATACGATCAACATTATCTCACTGTCGTCTCTGTCTATTGCCATCGGTATGGTGGTGGATGATGCGATTGTGGTACTTGAAAACGTGACGACACATATTGAGCGTGGCTCGGACCCGAAACAGGCAGCAGTACATGGAACGAATGAGGTGGCTATTTCCGTAATCGCTTCTACGCTGACCATGATCGCTGTGTTCTTCCCGTTGACCATGGTAAGCGGTATGTCCGGTGTGCTCTTCAAACAGCTGGGCTGGATGATGTGTGCCATCATGTTTGTGTCTACCGTCGCGGCTCTGTCACTGACCCCGATGCTCTGTTCGCAATTACTTCGCCTGCAGAAGCGGCCGTCGAAGATGTTCAAGCTCTTCTTTACTCCGATAGAGAAAGCGTTGGACGCACTCGATACAGGTTATGCGAAAATGCTGAACTGGGCAGTTCGTCATCGTCCGGTTGTGATTGTGGGATGTATTGCTTTCTTCGTTGTCAGCTTGCTGTGTGCGAAAGGAATCGGTACGGAATTCTTCCCTGCACAGGATAATGCCCGTATTGCTGTTCAGCTTGAATTGCCGATCGGTACACGAAAAGAGATTGCTCAGGAACTTTCCGAGAAGCTGACTAACCAGTGGCTGACGAAGTATAAAGATATCATGAAGGTATGTAACTATACCGTAGGTCAGGCGGACTCGGATAATACGTGGGCTTCCATGCAGGACAACGGCTCGCACATTATTTCCTTCAACATCAGTCTGGTAGACCCGGGAGATCGTGATATCTCACTGGAAGCAGTCTGTGACGAGATGCGTCAGGACTTGAAAGGTTATCCGGAGTTCAGCAAGGCACAGGTTATTCTGGGAGGTAGTAATACAGGTATGTCTGCTCAGGCAAGTGCCGACTTTGAGATATACGGATACGATATGACGATGACTGATAGCGTAGCAGCCCGTTTGAAACGTGAGTTGCTGACCGTGAAAGGGGTGACCGAGGTGAACATCAGCCGTAGTGACTACCAGCCCGAGTATCAGGTTGATTTCGACCGTGAGAAGCTGGCGATGCACGGACTGAACCTGGCTACAGCCGGTAACTACTTGCGTAATCGTATCAATGGTGCCGTTGCTTCCAAATATCGTGAAGACGGGGATGAGTATGATATCAAAGTGCGCTATGCACCCGAATATCGTACAAGTCTGGAAAGCATCGAGAACATCCTTATTTATAATGCCAAAGGCGAGTCCGTGCGTGTAAAAGATGTCGGAAAGGTAGTCGAACGTTTTGCGCCTCCTACCATTGAGCGTAAAGACCGTGAACGTATCGTGACCGTATCCGCCGTTATCTCCGGTGCTCCGTTGGGTGACGTAGTGGCAGCAGGTAACAAGCTTATTGATAAGATGGATATTCCGGGAGAAATCACGATTCAGATTTCCGGTTCGTATGAAGACCAGCAGGATTCGTTCCGCGACTTGGGAACATTGGGTATCCTGATTGTCATTCTTGTATTCATCGTAATGGCAGCACAGTTCGAGTCTCTGACTTATCCGTTCATTATCATGTTCTCTCTGCCGTTTGCATTTAGTGGAGTCTTGATGGCGTTGTTCTTTACGGGCAGTACGCTGAGTGTAATGAGTTTGCTGGGAGGTATCATGCTGATCGGTATTGTGGTGAAGAACGGTATTGTGCTCATCGACTACATTACGCTCTGTCGAGAGCGGGGTATGGCGGTCATCAACTCTGTGGTGACATCCGGTAAGAGCCGTCTCCGTCCGGTATTGATGACAACAGCTACTACCGTTCTGGGTATGATCCCGATGGCTATCGGTGGCGGACAAGGTTCTGAGATGTGGAGTCCGATGGCGATTGCCGTAATCGGTGGTCTGACGGTATCTACTGTGTTGACACTCGTCCTGATTCCTACGCTGTACTGTGTATTTGCCGGAACAGGTATCAAGAACAGACGTCGTAAACTCCATCGCAAACGCGAACTGGATGTCTATTTCCAGGAACATAAAGATGAAATTATTAAGAAATAACAGAAAAGAAATATGAAATCAGTATTGATAACATTCGATCAGGCTTATTACGAACGGATCATGGCATTGCTCGACCGTCTGAACTGCCGTGGCTTTACATACCTTGAAAAGGTGCAGGGACGTGGCTCAAAGACAGGCGATCCGCACTTCGGTAGTCATGCCTGGCCCAGTATGTGTTCGGCTATCCTTACGGTGGTCGATGACAATAAAGTCGATCCGTTGCTGGATACACTGCATAAGATGGACTTGCAGACCGAACAGCTGGGATTACGTGCATTTGTATGGAACATTGAACGGACCATCTAGCGTTCGTACAGTGAATCAATAATCGGAAGGGAGAATCTATAAATAATGTAGATTCTCCCTTCTTTTTTCTTGCTTTTCCCTATCTTTGCAGCCTGAAAACGTCCGGCACCGATGAACTTGTGGTCCGGCACCGATGAGGCCTTCCTTCGGCACCGATGAGGAGGTGGCTCGGCACCGGGTAAAAAACGAGGACTCAATGAGTGCTTATATCTACTTATAAGATGGAGATTATCAAGAACTACCTGAAATATTCGTTATGGCTTGTACTCATTGTGTTTGCAGCACTCTTTGGGTTGCACTGGCTTCCGGCTATAACGATCGACGGACACACGATGAGGCGTGTCGATCTTTTAAGCGATCTTCGCTATCCGAAGCAGGAAGTGGCGGTAGCCGATTCGGATACCATTCCTTTGCCTCCTGTCGTAAAGCCGGTTTTTGTCGATACCTGTCGTGCGGGCATGACTTGTATTGAAGATTACGGTGACTCTACCCGTCGCGGCATGGCTTCTTTTTATGAAGCGCTCGACCGTACTTCTTCTTCTCATCCGGATCATGACGGGCTGGTGCGTATCGCCGTTTTCGGTGATTCATTTATAGAGGCGGATATCTTTACGGCTGATTTACGTGAAATGCTTCAGAAGCGGTTTGGCGGTTGCGGTGTCGGATTTGTCACAATTACTTCGATGACGAGCGGGTATCGTCCTACCGTGCGGCATACTTTCGGCGGATGGTCCAGTCATGCGGTGACGGACAGTGTGTATTTCGATAAAAAGAAACAGGGTATTTCCGGACACTACTTTATTCCCCGTGAAGGAGCATACGTTGAGTTGAGAGGGCAAAGCAAATATGCTTCGCTGCTTGATACCTGTCAGCAGGCTTCGATTTTCTTCTATAATAAAGATTCCGTTCATCTTACTGCCCGTGTGAATCGGGGGGAGAGTAAGAACTACTCTTTAGGACCTTCGGGCGATTTGCAGAAGATTTCCGTTGAAGGACGTATCGGCTCTGTCCGGTGGACGGTAGATCGTGCCGATTCTACGCTGTTCTATGGCTTGGCGATGGATGGTAAGAAAGGAATCATTCTTGATAATTTCTCCTTGCGAGGCAGTTCCGGCTTATCGTTGCGGGGGATTCCGCAACAAATGCTGCGTCAGTTTAACGAGCAGCGTCCTTATGATCTGATTATTCTTGAATACGGATTGAATGTGGCTACCAAACGGGGGCGCATTTATGATAACTATCAGAAGGGACTGCTCACTTCTATCGAACATCTGAAGAATTGTTTTCCACAGGCGAGTATTTTGCTGTTAAGTGTCGGCGACCGTGATTATAAGACGGAAGATGGCGAACTTCGTACCATGCCGGGAGTCAAGAATCTGATTCGCTATCAGCAGAACATTGCTGCCGAAAGCGGCATCGCTTTCTGGAATATGTTTGAAGCGATGGGAGGCGAAGGCAGTATGGCGAACCTCGTACATGCCAAACCTTCGATGGCGAACTACGATTATACTCATATCAACTTCCGGGGAGGCAAACACCTGGCAGGACTGCTCTATGAAACATTGATATACGGTAAGGAACAATATGACAGGAGGCGTGCTTATGAGCAAGAATAACCTGTTGCTGGGCTTTATCTTGGGACTGATGGGAACATTCTTTCTTCTTTCGGCAGGAAAGGCGCAAGACCGTATCCCTGCCTGTCCTCCACTGGGGAAGACCTTGAAAATGATAAAACCTTTGCGGGAAATGAATTGGGCGAATGATACCATCGCCGTGCAGACTTCTTTTCCTTCCGCTTTCCGCGAAACCGGAAGGAATGAAATAATCGACAGCATTGCTCTGCTGACACCCGTGTTTGAACGTCTCCGTCAGGTACGTGCCGGACTTTCCGAAGATACGGTGCGTATTCTCCATATCGGAGACAGTCACGTACGCGGGCACATCTATCCGCAGACTACGGGAACGCTGCTGAAAGAAACCTTTGGTGCTGTCTCTTATACCGATATGGGGGTGAACGGGGCTACCTGTCTGACGTTTACCCATCCGGGACGTATTGCCGAGATTGCAGCCATGAAGCCGGAACTGCTGATTCTGTCCTTCGGAACCAACGAAAGTCATAACCGGCGATATAACGTCAACCTGCACTATAATCAGATGGACGAACTTGTCAAACTGTTGCGCGACAGCCTTCCCGATGTCCCTATTCTTCTCACCACACCTCCGGGTTCTTACGAAAGTTTCCGGCAAAGGCGGCGGAAACGTACGTACGCCATCAATCCCCGGACGGCTACGGCAGCAGAAACAATCCGCCGTTATGCCAAAGATCATCGTCTGCTCGTGTGGGATATGTACGATGTAGTAGGGGGCAAGCGCCGTGCCTGTACCAACTGGACGGAAGCGAAATTGATGCGTCCCGATCATGTGCATTATTTACCTGAGGGATATATCCTGCAAGGAAATTTATTATACCAAGCCATTATTCAAGCTTATAACGATTATGTTTCCCATTGATATTGATTTCAGCCGGTTAAAAGAGGTGCTTACCTACGATCCGCAGGCACCTATGATATTCAGCAGTGGTATCTTCCTTTGGCTGTTTGCCGCCTTTATGATCGTGTACACCTTGTTGCAGCGTCAGTATACGGCCCGTATTCTGTTTGTGACGCTTTTCTCTTATTACTTTTATTATAAGAGCAGCGGCACTTACTTTTTCCTGCTGGCGCTGGTCACGGTTTGCGACTTTCTGCTGGCGCAATGGATGGACCGTACCGAAGGACGCTGGAAGCGTAAAGGCCTGGTGACTCTGAGTTTGGGAGTCAATCTGGGGCTTCTTGCCTACTTTAAATATACTAATTTTCTGGGTGGAGTGATTGCCTCGTTGATGGGAGGAGAATTTACGGCGCTTGATATATTCCTGCCTGTAGGAATCTCATTCTTCACTTTCCAGTCATTAAGCTATACCATTGACGTTTACCGGAAAGACATCAAGCCATTGACCAACATACTGGATTACGCGTTTTATGTATCCTTCTTTCCGCAGCTGGTGGCCGGACCGATTGTGCGTGCCCGTGACTTTATTCCGCAAATCCGGAAACCGCTTTTCGTTTCTCAGGAGATGTTCGGACGGGGGATTTTCCTTATTCTCTCCGGTTTGTTCAAGAAAGCAATCATTTCCGATTATATCAGTGTCAACTTCGTGGAGCGTATCTTTGATAATCCGACCCTTTATTCCGGTCTCGAGAATCTGATGGGAGTATACGGATATGCTTTGCAGATTTACTGTGACTTCTCCGGATATAGCGATATGGCTATCGGTATCGCTCTGCTGTTGGGCTTTCATTTTAATCTCA